>ERZ1023881.25-NODE-25-length-89754-cov-72.605748_pt1 | contig 89754 bp, 82 predicted proteins | sample MGYA00380393_ERZ1023881 | MGnify/ENA primary metagenome ERZ1023881 (study PRJEB33179, sample SAMN07449004) | human gut metagenome | biome: Human-gut; feature: Human associated habitat; material: Faeces | host: Homo sapiens | place: India: Bhopal | collected... | reverse complement strand
TCAGATATAGTCATCCCTTCTAGTGTTACTAGCATTGGTGATAGTGCATTTTCTGATTGTGTTTCTCTCTCTAGCATAGTCATCCCTCCTAGTGTTACTAGCATTGGTGATAAAGCATTTGAAGGTTGTGTTTCTCTCTCTAGCATAGTCATCCCTTTTGGTGTTACTGGTATTGGTGATAGGACGTTTTGTAATTGTAGTTCTCTGTCAGATATAGTCATCCCTTCTAGTGTTACTAGCATTGGTGATTGGGTATTTTGGAGATGCAATTTCCCAGACGATCTTAGACAAGAATTATTCTCCCGGTTTGGAAATATATATATATAAGAATTTATGATATTGATAGAAGGCTCTTATTGATGAATGGGGAGCGAAATATAGCAAAGATGGAAGAAAATTGTTGAAAATTCCAAAAGAACTAAGTGGAGCTTATTCGGTCAAAGAGGGAACTAGAATAATATGTGATAAGGCATTTACTTGTTGTCGTTCTCAGTCTAAGATTGTCATCCCTTCTAGTGTAACTAGCATAGGTGATAAGGCATTTACTTGTTGTCGTTCTCAGTCTAAGATTGTCTCCCTTCTAGTGTTACTAGCATAGGTGATGGTGCTTTTTGGGATTGTTGCTCTCTGTCAAAGATTGTCATCCCTTCTAGTGTTACTAGTATAGGTGATTGTGCATTTTCTGACTGCGATATCCCAGACAATCTTAGACTAGAATTATTCTGCCGGTTTGGAAATAGAATATTTTAAGAATTTATGATATGTAAGCCATCGGCTAACCCTGTCTTGCATATTCTCTGAAAATCTTGTAGAAATCTTCAAAATTCTACAAGATTTTCGGAGATATCCAAAGAAATTTGGAAGAACCATATTTATGTAGATAATGAAAAAATGCAGCAAATTGAGCAGGAACAGGCAGAGTTGAAAGAGGCATATGATGGAGATTCTGAAATCAAAAATAGTCTTAAAACTATTGATTTGAGTGAGTTGAAAGTGGAATCTGTTTGTGAATTGGGTATTGCCTATAATAATACTTTTGTTACTAAAATAACAGATTTCATTCCTTGTGTTATGACTTCAGTTTCTGATAAAGAAAATGTGGATTTGGCAATGTTGCAATTGAAGAGTAAGCAAACGCCAGATGGCAAATATGTATTTGCGGTTTCTGATAAAGATGAAGAGCAAGGCTTTTTAGACAAGGTTAAGAATTTGTTTGCTTCTACTGATAAGGATGAATTGCAAACTGAACAGAAGCTTTATATGATTGGTTTTAATGCAGGATTTACACTGTCTAATACATCGCAAGGAATCAAGGCTCAGATTACAAGTGGTACCATCTCGCAAAAACCTGATAATGATAAGATTATGTACACGATTCCTAGCTTGCCTGGTTCCAGTGGTTGTCCTGTGGTGAACGAATATGGAAAGTTAGTAGCTGTGAATTTTGCAGGCATGACAGGTACGCAGAGTTTTAACTATGGTATTCAAAGAAAGAGAGTTCTACAGTTTGTTAATAATGATTGAGTAGAGTAAGTTTCTAAACTATTATTACTCAAAAAGCGCAGAATCCTGCTGGCATCACTGCCAGCAGGATTCTGCGCTTTTCTTATTATTCTAATATGTCGTCTGCAAAATGAACTCAATTGAACTCTACAGAACTCTCTTGTGATTTCTTATTCAGCATTTGCCTGCTGCTCTGTCTCAGTAGCCTCCTGCTGCTGAGTTGTCTCCTCCTGAGTATTCTCCTGCTGGATAGAATCCTCAGTGGTAGCCTGTGGCTGGATAGAAGTGCCAACTTCTGTTGTATCTGAAGGAGCATCTGGAGCCACGGTATCAACTGGTGCTACCTCTGCGTTACCTACCATTCTGCTTGATGCAAAAACGTTGCTTACTGAAACCATTACCATAGCTGCGATAGCTGCAAACATAAACTTCTTCATAATCGTATATTTTTTTAATTGTTACTATTTAATGTTACTTTCTTTCTTACTTACTTTCTTTGTGGATTCATTGTCGAACCCGCTATTCATAGTCACAATCTGCGTGCCAAAAAGATGGGCTAAAATGATATGGATTGATTATCAGGTATTTATGCTTTGTATGCCAAAAGTAGATGGTGTGGAAAATGAGGAAAGTATGTGGAAACATTCCCCAAAAAGTTGGGGAATGTAAGGTACCCAACCATGTAATAATAGGTAAGCTATGATTTTCAAAAGAAAGAGTCCACTCTTGACGAATGGATTCTTTCTCCGATTTCTATAATTGTTCCATCAAATCTGGCTTTAGCAAGAAATCCATTACCCCGACAATATAAAAGCCATTGTTGTCATGATATGGTTTTATGTCATCGCGCATTATGATTATCTTCTTAAAGGAATCGTCGATTCTTTTTAATGAAGCGCATTCTTGCTCTCTTTTTGCATCATCAGGCATTGTAAATGCTGATTGGATATAATATCTACGGTCTGCCATATTTGCAACGAAATCCACTTCCAGTTGTTTGCGTTCTTTTGCAGTCCTTGCCTCTACCATACCCACATCAACGCAAAAGCCTCGTAAACGAAGCTCATTGTATATGACGTTTTCCATGATATGATTCTCTTCCACTTGTCTAAAATTCAGTAAGGCATTGCGTAGTCCGATGTCTTGAAAATAGTATTTCGAAAGTGTACCTATATATTTTCTGCCTTTTATGTCATATCGCATTGACTTCTCTATAAGAAAAGCATCTTCCATGTAGGAAAGGTATTTGGATATGGTTTTTCTGTCAAGCGTTTCGTTCTTTACACTTTTGAATGTATTTTCCAACTTACTAGGATTGCACGGAGAACCTATACATGAAGCCATCACACGCATCAACTCCATGAATTCTTTGCTGTTCTTCAAGTTGTTCCTCTCTATTATATCTTTGAGATACACTGTTTCGTGTAAAGATCGGAGGTATGCAGCTTTCTTCTTATCGCTATCTAATTCCAGTTACAATCTTTATGAGATTGTTAGACTTGCTCGATATGAGTTGCTGTAAATAATAATCTCTTTTTATAATCATAGTCGTTCCCGAAAAGTGTCATTAGTGTCAACTTTCGGGAATGCAAAGGTACGCTATTTATCGGAAAAAAAAAGAATTTTATTCCCGAAAAGTGTCATTAATGACCAAAAACGGGAATGAAAACGGCTCCTTTGTGGGCTTTTGCATTCAAACTCTCGTAACGTAAGCCCCAGAAAGTAAGATGTCAATGGCTTTTCGTGTGTTCATTCCCGAAAAACGACACAAATGTCAAAAACTGGGAATGTTTAATAGGTTTAAACTTTTGGCTTGCGGAGTTGCTTTTGTAGTATTCTCCTGCTGAGTAGAATTCTCAGTGGTAGCCTGTGGCAGGATGGGAGTGCCAACTTCTGTTGTATCTGAAGGAGTATCTGGAGCCACGGTATCAACTGGTGCTACCTCTGCGTTACCAACCATTCTGCTTGATGCAAAAACGTAGCTTACTCATAAATGGTACTCAAAAACATATAAAAAGTACGAAATCTTTTGCGGGTTTCATGCTTTTTGTTTATCTTTGCAGAAGATAGTGTATCCAGAGACAGAATGAAGCATGATATTGGCTATATCTGATAGATTTCTGTCGTAACCACTTACTCAACTAGAAAAGGAGCAATTATGAAGCAGAATGTGAAACGTTTGCCTTACGGTATCAATGACTTTGAGGCTGTTATAGAACAAAATCAATATTATGTGGATAAGACGATGTATCTGCCTTTGTTGGAAAACCAGCCTAGCAACATCATCTTCATCCGTCCTCGTCGGTTCGGTAAAAGCATATTCCTGAGTATGCTCCATGCTTATTATGATTGTAGCAAGAAAGAGAAATTCCAAACTCTTTTTGGTGATTTATGGGTAGGTAAGCATCCTACTCCCTTACAGGGAAGGTATCAGGTTCTTCACCTTGATTTCTCGTATGTAGGTGGTAGTATTGACAAGTTGGAGGAAAACTTCGATATGTATTTGCGTGTCAAATTGGATGGCTTCATGCGAATTTACCAAGAGTTTTATCTAACAGATTTTAAGGAGAAGTTCTTTAAAACGGATTCAGCTACGGAGAAACTGGCTTTGCTTCAAGATGAGACTGCGACCAAGAGCATTCCTCTCTATCTGATAATCGATGAATACGACAATTTCACCAATACCGTGCTCAATGAACAGGGCGAAAAGGTATATTGGGCAATCACCCATGCCGATGGCTTCTATCGTGATGTCTTCAAGAAGTTCAAGGGTATGTTTGAGCGTATTTTCATCACTGGTGTCAGTCCTGTTACCTTGGACGATGTGACAAGTGGATTCAATATTGGCTGGCATATCTCTACCAAGCCGGAGTTCAATCAGATGTTAGGCTTTTCTTTGGAAGAAGTACGCAAGATGTTTGCTTATTATAAAGAGGTGGGGGGAATTCCTGCAACAAGTGATATCGAGGTGATGATAGACGAGATGAAACCTTGGTACGACAATTATTGTTTTTCTGAGGATGCCTTGAAAAATCAGAGTAAAGTGTTCAATTGTGATATGGTAATCTACTATCTCCGAAACTACATGGATAGAGGCGAGGCTCCAAAGCAGATGATAGATCCAAACACGATGACTGACTATAATAAAATGAAGAAACTTCTTCAGTTGGATAAGTTGGATGGCGATCGCAAAGGCATTATTCGCACGATAGCCGAGACGGGGCAGATAGTGACAAGCTTGGAAAATACATTCCCTGCCAGTAGGTTGACTAATCCTCAAACATTCACCAGTCTGCTGTTCTATTATGGCATGCTTACTATAAAGGATACTTTCGGTGATATGCTGATATTGGGTATTCCAAACAATAATGTTCGTAAGCAGTATTATGGCTATTTGTTGGAGCAATACCAGGAGGAAAAGTTTGTGGACTTAACTCAGATGAAGATACTGTTTACTTACATGGCTCTTGAGGGGAAGTGGCGTGATGCTTTGGAGGCAATGGCAAAGGCGTATGAGGATGTCTCATCTGTTCGTGACGGTATCGAGTCGGAGCGCAATCTTCAAGGTTTCTTCATGGCATATCTGAATTTGAACAATTACTATTATACCGCTCCTGAGCTGGAATTGAATCATGGTTATTGTGACTTTTTTCTTTTGCCAAACCTTACCCATTATTCAACCAAACATAGTTATATATTGGAACTGAAGGTGTTGCCGAAGAAAGATTATGAGGCAAAGCCTGAGGATGGCAAACTTTCCAAGGCAGAAGTACAATGGCAAGAGGCAGAGAAACAGATCAAGCGATATGCCATGGCTCCAAGGGTTGAGGCTCTGCGCCAAGGTACAACGCTCCATAAAATCATCATGCAGTTTGTCGCTGGCAAGTTGGTGAGAATGGAGGAAGTGGTGTGTTGATTGTAGTATTCTTTTATGGATATTTTCGATAATTTTAAAAGCGTAGAGTCCTGCTGGCTGTAATGCCAGCAGGACTCTACGCTTTCCCTATTAATTCTCTTAAATATGTCGTCTGCAAAATGAACTCTATTGAACTCTACAAAGCTCTATTGAATTCTTACTCTGCATTTGTCTGCTGCTCTGTCTCAGTAGCCTCCTGCTGCTGAGTTGTCTCCTTCTGAGTATTCTCCTGCTGGATAGAATCCTCAGTGGTAGCCTGTGGCTGGATAGGAGTGCCAACTTCTGTTGTATCTGAAGGAGCATCTGGAGCCACGGTATCAACTGGTGCTACCTCTGCGTTACCTACCATTCTGCTTGATGCAAAAACGTTGCTTACTGAAACCATTACCATAGCTACGATAGCTGCAAACATAAACTTCTTCATAATCTTATCTTTTTTTAATTGTTACTATATTAATGTTACTTACTTTCTTTCTTTTTTGTGGATTCATTATCGAACCCGCTATTCATAGTCACAATCTGTGTGCCAAAAAGAAGGACGGAAATGATATGTGTTGATTATCAGATGATTATGCTTTGTACATCAAAAATGGAGGGTGTGGAAAATGAGGAAAGTATGTGGAAATATTCCCCAAAAAACTGGGGAATGAAAACGTTGCTTTCATCAGTAAGATAGTTCTCTATAGTTGCTTCAAACAATTTTAGAAACTTTTTCGCTAAAAATATTTAGAGGATGAGACATAAGTGATATGTCTCATCCTCTTTTGGGGTTTTACGCATGTAGATAAGACAAGTATGTTTTCGCAGGATTGCACTGGGAGAGGGGGCATAAGTCTATGGCGCAGTACGACCATTACCCTTTGTGTCGTATGACAACAATTTTAATCTTCTATGACAACAGATTTCCATTCCAAGAGTTTCCTGTCTAGTATAATCTTCTTAGCTTCGCCTCTTTTACCATCTATATAATAGTACTTGGCGAGTGACTCGTCAAACTGGGATACGAAGGCGGCTCTTACACGGGCGCACTTCTCATTGATGGAATTGGAGAGGGGGTTGGTCAAGGCATCTATGCTCTGGCGAATCTTCTCTGCAGATAGATGCACAGGGCTTTCCTGCTTGGCGCAAATGTCGAGATAGATGGTGTGTAGCTCTTCTCGATAGTCGGAAAGGCTCTTGAATACGATGCCCTCCTCATGGCGCAGGAAGAGGATGAATACAGCTTTTATCAATGGCTCCATTTTGATTTGCATATCATGATAATCGGGCAGGATGATGTCGTATTTCTCCGTGATAATCAGTCGGCTCAACTGCTTCTCGGGGAAGAGATACTGCTTGAGCACCCATTCGCTCACACCCCTAAGTTGTAGGTCTCTCACTTGGTGATATACCTCCCGCATCTTTTCCTTTACATCTTCATCAAAGGTTTCGTCTGCTGGTAGCTGTGGCTTGTAATCACCTAAGGTGAATTCAGGGACAGAACTACAGAATACTTTGGCACTGGAGAGTTGCTTGTCTAGTAGCCTCTCCATCAGTGGCATCAAGTCGGCATCCTCCTGAATGGATATTGGAAAGGCATTTACATAGTCTATGCCGTCCTCGCTTCTTTCGTATTGCATGATGCAAGGAGGCAAATTCTCGGCATCTTTCTTTTCATCAAGAAGTTGCAGAAGAATGTCGGAGGTGGCAGCCTGTGAGAAATCCCCCTTCGTCATCTGTGGAAAATTGTATACGGCAGCATCCCTTATCTCATGCATCAGATAAGGGAAATAGATGAAGTTGATGGATTCCTTCCACAGCAGCTTTCGTATCTTTTCCAAATGGTTGATGATGGAAAGATTCAACTGCTCATTGTATCCTTGCTCCACGAAGAACGCATAACCACGCCACTGAGTGGGGAAGTTCTTGAACCTCAGTGCCTTTACTTTTCTTGTTCTACCAGCCATATTTCTTACTTAATTTTCTCTATCAAGATATCTTTCCATTGCCCATATAGGTCATAAGGGTCTAACTGAGAAAATATCTCAGTATATGTATCCTTAACAATAAGGAAATTGCCACCTCCCATATAGTATGATTGCCAACCTTCAGGTGGCGTGGTACGGAATAAATCGCAGTCGCATGCCTGGAGGGTAGGGCAAAGCAATATGGCTTGTTCCCAACTGATGGTATAAGCAAAATTGGTGTGATATAGCTTGCCATCGGAAGTCACTATCCCAAGTCCACCCCCTTCTCCTTGCGCCCCTTCTCCTGCAAAGGAGAATGCGATAATGTCAAGATGTAGGTAATCCTTATAATTTTCAGAATTGATTTCTATTACATTCATAATCTTATCGAATTATATATTCGCAGCAAATATACGACAAATAGCAAGAATTGCCAAATATTCTGTGATATTTTTTATTTTTCTTTTCGATTTTTTGCCCGATGTACGAGATAGATGCCCAGGGCTAACCAGAATGCTGGGCCAAACACATTGTTGCCATTGATGGCAGCGCCTAGAAAGGAGGCACTGCCTAGGATGACGCAAAACCAGCCGAATCCTTTCATAATTCCTGTTCCTTTTTGACCTCAATCTCTGTTTCGTCCAATTTCTTGGAGCATAATACTGCTATCAGTCCAATAATGGCATTGATGAGTGATAAGCCGAATGCCCAACCAAATCCTATCTCTCTCTTTCTGCCGAGGCAGCCGATGCCGAATGCTATCGCAACCGCAATTACAAATAATACTAATCTGTCCATACTCTAGTTCGTTTGAAAATTTTGGGGGCAAAGATAGTGTAAAATCTGATAATCAGCAAATCTTTTAGCTCCACAAGCCTTGTGGAGGTGTGCTTTTCTCTAGGTAATACATCTGTTTTCAAGAAAAGAACTAACTTTGCCATCTCATAAAGTACTAATTTAAAAATTACAACTATGATGTTATCATTTATTTCAGTATTGTTTGGCATTAGTTTGATGTATTACATCCGCCAGAGAAAAGCAGAAAAAGAGATGGATGAGATCGTTAATTCTATCTCGCCATCTAATGATCGCAATGAGAATATTGGTACTAGAGACTTGTGTCTTGAGTTGCTCCGGCAGCTTAATTGTGAAGTTCGTATAGAGTATGATGACATTTACTTCACGTATCAAAATGAGAAGTTTATGATAGAGGCTTCAAACGACTCTGCCTTTATTACAATTTGGGATCTTCATTGGGATATGGTGGATTCGGAGAATATCCAAGATGTAGAGAATATGAAAAAGGCTGTTAATTGTACTAATCAATTAGTGCATAATACAGTCTTGTATATGTCGTATGAGGAAGAAAAGTCTTATTATATTCTGTCTAAGTTGCAATGTTTGCTAATGCACAACATTCCAAACACAAAAGCCTATCTTGCTGCGATTCTTAATGATTTTTTCAGAACCAAGCAATGTTACTCCCAGGTTCTTGATGACATTGATAAAGAGGGGGCGGAGATATAAATGCCGTTGTTGTCTTGTAAAATGAAATGAACCAGATCCATTGTTTGATAAGTTGTGTTCTCTACAAAAAGTCGGTAAAAATCGAAAGAACAACGACTAGAGCGATTGCTGTATCAGTTTCTGCTTTGCCCCAGCAGGGTTTTATTAGATGTTATTATTTGAACCATAAACAAACGTTAAATTATTTAGTTAACTCTACATTTCTCTTAATTTCCTTCTTTGGTCTAATTTTATTTTATTATTTTTGTAGCTAAATAACGGCAATTCTATAAAGTAAAGACCATCAGGTTTTATCTAATTCTTTAACGAAAATGGAAGATTCTGCCAATCAGCCTCTTATGGCTGATGCTTCATTGTATAATGGGCAACTTACAGACACAGGTTCATCGTGTCCAAGTGCAAGACTTACCTCTTGTACGCTCTCCATCTCAAAGAACAAAGGTGGGGTGTCGGTAGAGAATGTCCATACACCAAATAAGCAATGGTTTGTATTAAGAGTATCATACGGCAGAGTATTAAAAGCGGAGAAGATTATCGATGCCTGCAACATAGAATGTTATGCCCCGATGCGTCATAAGCAGATAACGAAGCATGGCAAGAAGCATATCATCACCGAGCCTCTTATCCCATCCTTCATTTTCGTCCACACGTCACATGAAGAAGTCGATGCAATACTCCACGACAAAAACGTGAACTCCATCGAGTCGCGTCCCCTGTTGAGCTATTACTACGACCACACTTCTTATCGTCATAACAATCCAAACCTCAATCCTCCCCTCGTTATCCGAGATGACGTCATGGACAACTTCATCAAGCTGACTTCCGTAAAGAACTCTCATATCATTCCTGTCACATCGCAGAACATCCAATACAAGTTAGGTGACCATGTTATAGTAACAGAAGGTGATTTCGAAGGCATACAAGGAAGGGTTTCACGCATTGCAGGACAACAACGAGTTATAGTAGAATTGTTCTGCGGTTGTTTGGTTGCATCGGCATATATCCCGAAAGAGGCGATGAGGAAAGTAATTAATATATGAATAAATACATTATGGCAAAAATATTCTAACTCTTAATTCACACGAAGCGATGGACTTCTTCATAAAGTCCGAGCTTTGAATTGCCTGAGTTCTGAAAATAAAATTAAAACGATAAAACTATAATATAATGAAGAGATCACAATCTTTAGGAAAAAGTCTCGACGATGTCAAGTACGAGCAGTATGTGAATAATCTTCACGATAGATTGCCACAGTTGACAGATCCTAGCGATATTGACTGCCAGCGTTGGCCATGGGAACTTTTGCAAAATGCAAAAGATACAGTAGTAAAAAGAAAGAATCCAAAAGATCGTTATGTTGATGTAAGTATTAAATACTATACCGATAACGAAGGAAAGAAAAAACTTTATTTTCAACATAATGGAGATCAGTTCACGAATAAGGCTATAACAGGTCTTATCTGGAAGTTTAGTGCAGAGAAACGAAATGAGCAGACAACCGAAGACGGTTTGACTCGTGACAAACAAAGTACGGGACGTTTTGGTACCGGTTTCATGACTACACATGCGTTGTCTCTAACTGTAGATGTGTCTGGTTCATTATTCCACGATGACCCAGAAGTTATGAGAAATGTATCTGTTGATTTTACATTGCATAGAGAAGGACCAGATGATGAAGCTTATAAAGCTGGTGTAGATAGAACAGAAAGGGAGATTGACGAGAATATGGATAAAAGACCTATTCCTGCCGATGAAATACTTCCTACTAGATTTACATATCATCTGAACAAAGATGCTAGTGAAAAGGCTGCAAGAATGGGTATTGAGAACGTTCGTGCCAATGCTGCACAAACTATGTTGTTCTGTCCATCAGTTCGTTCTATAACTGTAATTAATGAAGAAAACAATGTCACTTTCAAGATTACTCGAAAGAATAATGATGAAAGTAAGGATATAGTAAAAGAGACAGTATTCGTAGAAGAAAGTAGCGATAGAAACGAGCCTATTACCCGTAGGTTTATCTCTATGGAAATTGAAGAGCCATCGAAAGAAATCTCCAGCCATTGGAAAGCAAAAGACAGAAATCTGAGACTTCATGTTGCAGTGGAAGTTGACAACGATAACAATATATTACCTATTCCTTCGACATCTCCTGCCGTTTATTGTTCTCTCCCACTTATTGGCTTTGAGAGCATGTCATTGCCATTCTATATCAATAGTAATGATTTTGAACCTGCAACAGAAAGAACCTCATTGTATCTGAAAAAGAAAAGATTTGAGATCAGAACTAATGAAGAAACTGATGAGGAAGAGCAATTCTATCTACAAAGTGGTATCAATTGGTCAATATTTGAAAGATCGCTTTCATTATACGAATCCGTAGTAGATTATCTTATTGATAACGGATATAATAAGAGATACAATCTCATTAATGGTCTGGGCGATATTCTTAATGGAGCCTGGGGTATTGAGACTAAGAACTGCTTAGCCTCAAGATTCATTCTGCCATTAAGAAACATGCTTGTACAGAAGAATCTGGTTAAAACAGGTGGAGGCTATAGGAGTATAAACTCTGATGTAAAATTTGTTGAATGCTCGAAAGACTGTGACCTGCATGAATTCTATGAAATTTGCAAGACCATATATGGAACTAATCTCGCTGTTGAGGATGAAAACGAGAACTGGGTAGCATTAAAGTGGGGACGATTCACCTTTGAAACAGAATTTGACGAGAAGAAGCCTGAAAGTGAGAATCCGGCAATACCCACTGTTAAATATGACAAAGTTGCCAAGTACATTGAGGATGCTACTTGCCTTGATAATCTGACTCTTATCATTGAAAATGATTCTGATACAGATTCCAATTTTGATGTTGAGCATCTGAAAGAGTTTGAGGTGTCACAAAAGCTTCAATGGTTAAATAAGTTCTATGAATGGCTTAAGGTCTCAAAAATAACAAACATTGCTGACAAGAAGATTGTTCCAAATCGTCTTGGTAACTTCTGTTCAACAGAACAAGGTTGTGATTTGAAAGACGCAAGCGACATTCCAACAAGCATCTTCAATTTTATGAAGAGAATTTCCATTGATTGGGATGCGAATCTTTTAATGGAGGGTGTACAACACATAACATTAGTAAAAGAAACTAAAGACAATGTTGTTGTCGCAATAAAAGATCGATCAAAAGAGATACGTGATGAAAGATTTTCTGACAATGCATCAAAACTTACAAGTTTATTGCCTTTGTTGATGGCTCTTCCTGCTAACGAAGATGGAAGAACTCAAGATTTCTATGAAAAACGTTCAAAGATTCTGTCAATACTGAAAACAGTATATAAGTCAGAGACTGAGGATGTTGAATCTGTTACCTTGGATTTAAAAGCTGAGACATGGGAAGATTCAGATAAGTGGCTCATGAGTCTTGTTTCAACAGAAGTCGCAAACCGTGAGCATTTGGATGTAATCGAAGCAGAAGACACAGAAGAACAAATAGCAGAAAAGTATTGCACCTATGAATGGCTGTCAGACATCGTTAGCTTCATGTTTGACAAGGGCTATCTACACCTTGATGATATTACAGAAAGTGAATCGCCTGACGATGTTATCAGCATTATCCCTAACAGATATGGCGATTTTAAGCCTATCAATTTGTTGTACAAACAAGGACTGATCCCTAACAAGTTATTGGATGAGACTCTCAATGATACAGGCTTTGATATTAAGAAAGTCCTTCTTTATGAAGGTTTTGTTCTATTTGTTCTAAATGAAAAAGCTAAGATTACAGATTATCAGATTACCACATTAGCAAGTAAATATAACGAGTACTTTGAAGGTGATGACAACGACAAGAAAGAGTCTGTTGCAAATTTCTTGCTTCATTTAGTTCCTGAATGTGGTGAACAGTATAAAGAAATTCGTGACCTTTATGATGAGTTCAATAATGTTGAAGACACTACTATTACTGTTATAAACACCTCTGAACTTGGTATATGGAAGGGTGCAAAGGACTACATGATTGGTTTGCTCGCTGAGAATGCCTCTGAATGCAAAAGTGTATTCGCAATTGGCAAGAAACTTAAGAACTTCAATAATGAAGAAAAGCTTAATTACGAGCAAAAGAGTGATTGTAGGAAACTAGGCATGTCTTGGCTTAACCGTCTCGCTCAGGTAATTGAAAATGGGAAAGTATCAGTGAATGAAGAACTTTCATTGGTTCCAGATTGGTATGGCAAATTACACCCTGAAACTGAGATGATTTATGACGGTTCAATTCTCGGAAAATACTACGAAAGGGTCAATTCTTTAATTGAAATAGTAGAGGGTGTTCTTTGGTCTTATATTGATGTCAGCCAGAAAGAAGAAGGTGATGATGAGATAGTATCTAAAATCGTCAATTCAGATTATAGATATGTCGGTAACTATCAAAACAATACTGATGAAAAACTATTTGGTATTGTTGACAAGTTGATTTCATATTGTTGCAGTCACAATGATACATCTTGGAGAGGCGTTCTAAAAAATGCCATTAATTCTCTTCTTCATTTCTTTGAGGAAAACAGTTCCTCTATGTCACGGGGTGAGAAACCAAAATGGATTCAATATTTCCATGAGACTTATAAGGTAAGGAAAGAACTCTATTATGACTACATCTGTGATGCCAAAACAAAGGCCCAGATTTCACGTATAAGTGAGAACTTTGACACAGAAGAAATTGAAGAACTCATCCGTGAAAAAGAAGCTGTAAAAAAGATTCTTGCTTATAAAGATCATTATGTACAACTTGAAGAGGAGAATAAGAATCTTCAAGCTAGAGTTGAAGAACTTAGTGCCCTTGATCGTATGATTAAGGATTGTTCTCCGGAAAAAGTCAAGGAACTTGTTGAGCAGTTCCTCAAATTACAGAACGAGAATCCAGCAGATGACAACGCCGATGACAATTCCGAATATGAGGTTGTAAAAGTTCAGAAGGTAGAAGAGTTCACTGTTAAAACTCTCGATGGTGATGTAACCCTGAAGGATGACTATGAACAGTATTGTGGACTTCCTGTAAAAGAGAAGGTGTATTATGTAAGTGAGGCTAAACTTAGAGTTGCAAAATACTTTAAGGAGCTGAATTATATGCATCCTGAGCTTGGATTGAGGTTTGATGATGATTTGATTCATATGGATTCGTACAGTCAGTTATATGGTATTTATGACAAAGATGGCAACATGATCCCATTGGTTGTTCATAGTTACCTTGGTCCTCAGTATAGATATTTCACTCTTAACTGGTACGACTGGCAACTTTTGTCTAAACCAGGTTCAATGCTTTGGGTGGTATCTCTTAATGGTGGACTTCAGTGTATTCCATTGTACGCCCTTCCAATAAGGAAATTCCATTTTGATCTTGAATATAAGTCACACCAATCTCAGGCTATTATGCACGCATTGGCTTCTGCCGGTAAGATGGCTCTTGCGAAATCAAATGAGGACGAAGGAATCACATTTGAATTTGGAAATCAAATGCCTACAGGATTTAATATTCCTCGTTCTTTTGACTTTATTCCAAATGAGATTACTGATTGTGTAGAATCTATAGAACAGACATGTACTTCTAATGCACCTGTATTAATGTCAACCTACAGATCAGATAAGAATATATCAATTGTTTCAAACAAGGGTGTACATTCTCGTGTTCTAAAGTATATTAGTGACGGCGTAGAAAAAGAACGTGACAACTTTAGCTTCCCAGAGACGAAGGCAGAACCTATTGTTTATGCAGGTTTAGAAGATACTCTTTAATATGATACTGGATCGAAAAAAGTACTGGCAATTCCTTGAAGACGAGCTGAAAGCTGAAACCGAGGAATTTAAAAAAAAATATATGACCACAGCCATCTCGTTACTTCAAGACAAGGACGAGATGTTTGTGGCACAGTTTGTTAAGTTCAAGGATGGGGAAATGATAATGAAGTTTCCTGTAACTCGTGCTTTGCCAAGAAAAGGTGAGTTCTTAGTATGTATGGTATTACCTCCTCTGTTGCAAAGTTACCGCAACTGGGGAAATAGGACATACCGCGACTTATACAAGGAACGTAGTAGTTCTACAGAATGTGTATGCATTTGGACTCAACCGTCTGACGATAAACGCTTTGCTTTGGTAGGGTTTAGCAAAGTTAGTCTTGATTTTGCCAATTTTATCAGAGAATATCCTGGACTGATACTTACTTTTGGGCCTCAGCATCCTCCTATCGACTACGTTATGAATTTGCAACGTCTTGTAGAACAAAAGAACTGGCCTAGTATATCTTCGATTCTTGATTCAGACTATATACGTAAAGAATGGGAGCCAAATCTTATTAAGCAAGATTACGTCTCTGAATTTGTATATAATCAACTTTGCCTCTCGGACACAATGATACTTGAAGGTCCTCCTGGAACTGGAAAAACATACATGATTGCAGAACTGTGTGCGAGATTATGTGCTGAAGGAAAGTCCGTGCTCGTAACAGCCTTGACAAATAGGGCTTTAATGGAAATAGCAGAAAAACCAGCAGTAAAAGAGATGCTTGAAGATGGTAAAATCTTCAAAACTAACATTACACTTGATGAACAAAAAGAATGCAAAAGCTTGGAGTCAATCAAGATCATTTCTCCTATGCCTTCATGTCTTGTCCTTTCAACATTCTACATCGCAAGTGGGTTTGCTGCCGATTTGTCTATTGACCAACCTTTTGACTATGTGATTATGGACGAGGCAAGTCAGGCTTTACTCCCAATGTTTGCTGCCAGTCGCAAGATGGGCAAGAAGAATCTTTGGGTTGGCGATACCAAGCAGTTGGCTCCTATTGTTACGCTTAATGATGACATTATTACATATAATAATTATAAGCCAATAGTTGATGGACTGCATCTTCTTGCAGAAAACAGTTCTTCTCCTGTTTATCAGTTAACAACTACTCGTCGATTCAGTCAGCGTTCAGCAGACTATACGGGATTTTTTTATAGTGGCACTCTTATTGCCAACAATTTACCAAAGCCAAATGATATTCCATCATTAAGTAGTATACTAAGTCCTGATGGAGGTCCTACTCTGATTTTCACAGATATGCCTTCTGGTAATAAGACGCCAGAGTTTGCAACAATGTTGGCTGCTTATATCGTTGGCTGCATTTTACATGATAATGCAAAGAAGGATATTGCTGTCCTTACATGTATGCGCAAGACAACAAAAGCGATTCAGAAAGCTATTACCCAAACAGTAGGTGCTCACAAAAATGTTCTAATAGACACTGTTGCACGTATACAAGGTTTAACTACAGACATAACCATATTTTTTGTACCAGACTACTCATATATAAGGACATTAGAGCCGCATCTTTTCAATGTGGCAACAAGTCGTGCTAGAGAACATACAATCATCATTGCAGACAAATATGTTTTGGATTTTTCTACCATTGACAAAAACGTAAGGCGATACCTCGAAACCTTGAAAAAGGAAAAGTCAATTTATGTTCCTGATCCAGATTATGGATTAGGAAAAACAACAAGTACATTAGATTATCAAAGGAGCATAGGTGAACACTTTGTCCTTAAAAAAACGAAATAAAATGACCGAACTCGATTTGCAACAATATCTCCTCCGTGAGTACCCACAAGAGAATGCTCGCTGTGAATGGAAGGAATATAAGAATTTGAAGAACTCGTTCTGTGGGGATGAGAAAAATGATGTTATTTCCTACGTGTCGGCTTTTGCCAACATGGAAGGTGGACATCTTGTGATAGGTGTAAAAGATAAGACGTTAGAAATTGTCGGGACAAATATTTCGAGGCTTACTCTCAATGGGCACCCAGCAAACACACTGTCGGCAACCTTTAAACTTCTTGACAAGTGCGGTCTGATACGGAATGGTGGGGTGACTCGAGCTGCCATCATTTTGCTTGGCAAATACGAGTCTGCCTTCAAGTTGCGTCCTACTGTGGCATAGGTAACATGGACGCGTCGTGATGCAAATCAAGACGTTGTTGACTACGAACACTTTACTGTTCCATTCATTTTGACTGTGGATGAAATTCTCTCAAAGATCGAGAACCTGACATTGCGTGAGATGCCGGGCGGTACGCTCTTCCCAGACACGATGAAGCTGTATGATGACTATACCATTCGTGAAGCTCTTCATAACAGCATTGCTCATCAGGACTATACGCTTCAGCAGCGTATTAACTTTGTGGAGAGCCCTGGCTACTTATATTATTCTTTTACCTTTGCACCCGGAAACAAGTTTAAACGAATTGGTTAATGGGTGTTAAGGTGAACTATAGATTGTTCTTTTAAGGATTTTTTGAATTTGCCAAAATCTTGTTTCATGGACTTATAGCGTTTAGCTAAGTCCTTTAACTCCTTTTCAAAATGAGGAGTTGTTTCAATATTATAGTTCATCGAAAAGTTCGTCTGCGGATTTTGCTTTCAATTTACCCTCCTTTATCATTTTAACCTCACGTAGTCCTTGACAAATTCCTTCGGTTCTGTCAATTGACTGCTGAGGAATTATTTCAAACAGAATCGTCTCCAAATAATTGCTGAGGCTTCTGTTGTCTCTTTTAGCATTGCTCTTTAGAATATTGAGCAAATCCGTATCTATTCTTATAGAAGCGGAAGATTTTGTCTTTATTGTTGTACTCATATTACTTACATTTTAATTATATGTATGCAAATATAGTGCAAAAGATTATAACTTCCAAAGTTTTTTGCTTTTTTTTATTGAATTAAACTTTTGAGTTTTTTCTTTAGCTTATTCTTTTGAGATCTATGTATATGTTGCTGCATCCAAAAAACGCAGAATTCTGCCGGCTGTAATGCCAGCAGGACTCTGCGTCTGTTTTATTTAAACAAATCCTCCATTTTAACTTCCTTTTGAACTATTCCGCTATGCTTGCCATACGCCACCCCATAGGTTGTAATCATCGTGAGATGAATGGACTGCTTGGGAGAAAGCGTTGCTTTTAGGGATTCTATGCGATGGCGCAAGCGCTGTTCCTCTTCCTTGCTGATGGTATAAGGAGCGCTGGCAAATTTCATCTCGCATAAGTTTACTACATTGTCGTTTCTGATGATCAGCAGGTCAATTTGGGTGCCTTCTTTCTCCTCTGTTCCTTTCACGTTCCATGCAGAGATCGAGGTTTTTACGCCAGCAACTCCAAGAGCCTGCTTGATTTGCTGGAAATGTTGCCAGCAAACTTCTTCGAAGGCTACTCCATGCCATGCTTTTAATACATCAGAAGTCATGTTGTCGCTTACAAAACCGGTTTCCTTTCCATGGGGTTCTACGTATTTCTGCCAAAAGAGACAGAAGTTGTCTATCAGTTTATAGTATGTTGTACTTTTGGGCATCCCGTATGGCGAATAGCTTGTGATGAAATCACTTTCAGCCAAAGCTGCAAGGGTGTTAGACAAACCTCCTCCCAGAGGGAGACCTGTGGCTTGGCTGATTTCTTCACGAGTGAAACCGGAATGGCGGGTTGCCAATAAACGTACTACCTTTTTGCTATCTTCCGGATTGTTGAAGATTGCAGCAAAAAGCCTGTTAAACTCATCTTTCAGTCTAGGTCTATTGCCAAAAAGAATCTTATCTACATTTTGCTCGAAGCTTAACCCTTTTTGGAAGTACCCCATATAGTAAGGTATTCCTCCAAAGACCATATAGCTTTGCAGGATGTCGTATTGACTCATTTGGATGTTAGCATGCTCGAAATACTCTTCGCATTCTTTCAGAGTGAAGGGTGAGAGCTTGATTTCTGCAGTCAAGCGTCCGTAGAGTCCTCCTTGGCTTCTTGATAGATTACTGAGAATCCAGGAAGTAGCACTACCGCAAACCACAAGCATGATATTGTCCCTGCCACTACACCAGCCATTCCAGAAGTTCTCGAAGGCTGGAAGAAATCCGGAACGAGGGGTATCCATCCACGGAAGTTCGTCGATAAAGATGACTTGTCGTTCGCCATTGTCTTGGTCTTGTAGCAACTGTTCGAGCAAGAAGAACGCTTCCATCCAGGACTTGGGCATCTTATAACCTTCCAATCCTTGGTTGAGAAGGGCATAATAGAAACTTTCCAGTTGTGTTTTCAGTCTGTTTCTGTCGTTATCTTGGTCAACAGGCGACACGCCTGTATGCTGAAAGGTGATGCGATCTTTCAGTGCTTGTTTGATAAGGAATGTCTTTCCTACACGACGACGTCCATATATTGCTACGAATTCGGGGCGGTCGCTATAGTACAGCTTATCAAGTTCTGCTATTTCTTCTTTTCTTCCTACAATCATATTTTCTTCCTTTCCTATTATTTTCTTGTATTTGATATTTTGTGCAAAAATATAAAAAAATAACGATTTCGGCAAAATATAGTATATTATATTCTGCCGAAATTATGCTTTTTTATACTTTATCGGCAAGATATAGACTATTATTTATAGCAGCTCTCTTGCTATCCAGGCACAGGCTTCGGCATCTGCCAAGGCATTGTGGTGCTGGGTGAGGTCGTAACCGCAATAGGCGGCTACGGTCTGGAGCTGATGGTTGGGGAGGAGAGTGCCCAGCTTTCTTCGGGAGGCACGGCAGGTGCAATGGAATTCGTAGTCGGGATATTCCATCTGATACATCTGGAATACTGCCTTGAGGCAGCCTTCGTCGAAGGGGGCGTTGTGGGCAACCAGGGGCAGACCTTCTATCTTGGGCGCTATTTCTGCCCAGACTTTCGGGAAGACATCTGCATTCATCGTGTCTTCCAGGGTTAACCCGTGAACCCGGGTGTTCCAATAAGAGTAATACTCCGGCTCGGGCTTGATGAGGCTGTAGTAGCTGTCTGCTATCTCACCATCCCTCACTATCACGATGCCCACCGAGCAGACGCTTGTACGCTGCTGGTTGGCCGTTTCGAAATCTATCGCAGCAAAATCTTTCATTCCCTTATCCTCTTTTCCAATACCTTCTGCAGATTATCAGAAGGATTCATCCCCAGCTTCTTTCGGATATTGCCACGCTGGGTGGTGATATTGGATTCTGTCTTATTGAGCAGGATACCGATTTCACTCAACTTCTTATTCTGCAGGATGAGATAACAGATTTCCCTCTCAGATGAACTCAATTCCGGAAAAACACGCTCCAGATTCTGCTTGTTCAATTCCCGGGTCTGAATATACTGCAATACATTATCTATCACATTCTTCTGCGATGCCTCACCCAGCAAATCCAGCAAATGCTCGGTCTGCTTCACATCATGCCGCTCCTTGGCCAATGCCACGTATGCCTTAATCTGCTTCTTGTTGATTCTCAACACCTGGAGCAGTTCCTTCTCTTCTCGCTGCAATATTTTATTGGCATTTACCAGATACTCGCCATTTCGGGCAATGCCCAGACTCAGCACACTGATAAACAGCAGTATCAACAGCATCATAAAGAAATAATTACGCAGCGATTCATTGCCCGTAACTATCACACAGACTAGATAAACTCCCAAGGCTATGCCTACCAGCCAGCGGGTAAGACGAGCCTGATAAGCTGCCAGCGAGAAAAACATGTTGCCGGCAAGAATGAGCATGTTGATGAGAATTACCATCGTATTATCTTTCAATGTAGGCACGAAGGCACTATACAGAATATCCATGCCTATGAAAACCTGGGTTGCTACTGCAAGGAAGGTTATCCCTTTCACCACCCCTATCTTACCCAAGAGATAGGCAGCGAACGAGGACACCACAACTACCAGAAAGACGATGTTAGATGCTGTAAAAAATGGATCGAAGGCTCCCGACAACCCCAGGATATTAGACAGGATGCCTAGATAAAGCATCACGGCAAAACATACCAGAAGCCACTGGCGCTGGCGATCGAGGTAATTGGATTCCCTCTTCAGCAAGGAGAATTCCAACCTGCGTAACTTGGTTCTTATTGAGTTCTTTGCTTTCATACTCCGTAGGGATATATTCATTATTGATAGATGAATTGCTTAGCATAACCTTGCATTGCTTAGCTTTGCTTTATTATTGTGCAAAGATAATAAAAATCTGTGATTTTGACGGCTTTTGAGGTTATTTTTTCCCGTTTTTCTAAAAAATCAGTATTTTTCAGGTTATTTTTTCCCATATCGAACCTTATTTTCCATTACTTTTGCATTGAAAAATAAAATGAATCATTCATCTCTTAAATATCACTAATTATGAAAAGAAACAATACTTTCAACAGCAAGCGCATTCAGTGGCTAATGTTTGCATGCTTAACTTTCTGCTTTACCTTCTTCATGGTTATGGTGTCTTCGTGCAGCGATGATGACCCTGAAGAAGTATACAACCAGGCTCACTATCAGGACGTACCGGCCAGTCTGCTGACCGATGCCAAGAAACTGGAGATGGTAAGGTCTATCCAGGACTTGAAAGACGGAAGATTCTTCTATCTTGACTATACGGAGGATTACAAACTCCCTACCATATCAGGATTCAATCTCACCGACAACACCCATCTGATTGGTGCCGTATTGAAAACCCTCTGCGACAAGACGCCATCCTGGCTCAAGGCAAGGGTTAAGCTGGATGCAGGCTGCAGTGCCTTTGCCGTGACGACACCCGATACGGGCGATTATCTGATGGGGCGCAACTTTGATTACTCCCATGATAACGAACCGATAGCAGCTGCCCTGGTTCGCACGGCACCCGAAGGCGGACTGAAATCCATCAGTATGGTGGATGCCTACTGGATAGGTTACCGACAGGATCTCTGGCATTACATCCTATATAACAAGGCTGAGTTTGAGAAGAATAAGACGCAAGACCTATCCTATATCATGGCATTCCCATATCTCCTGATGGACGGTATGAACGAGGCTGGCTTTGCCGTTTCCGTGCTCCATCTCGACGGCAAACCGACCCAGCAGGCTAGTACGGGAAAGAAATTGACTACAACCGTTGCCTTGCGCATGATGTTGGATCATGCCAGAACTGTGGATGAAGCTCTCAAGATTCTGGACGGATATGACCTCTGGATACCGGATAACGACGGCAACTATCATTTCTACATGGCAGATGCCACGGGCCGTTATGCCATCGTAGAATTCGTGTATGACAAGGATCATCAGAGCAAGATTTACATAGACGATGAATATACGGGTGAGGATGGCAAAACTTATTTTAAATATCCTGACATCTTACCAAACACCCGCGAGGTGATAGAAAAGCGCTATGCCAGCAACTTCTATGTATCTGAAACCATGGCATGTTCTGATAAAGGTCCGAAGCTCTCGAACCACGGCAAGACCCGCTATGACATGATGGAATTCGTCATCAAGCAGAACAACAATCAGTTGTCTGAGGAAGGAGCCATGAATCTGCTCAATGGCGTGAGTCAGGCAGAAACTCCGGGCAATCCTACGAGCCATACCCAGTGGTCGGTGGTGTATAATCTTTCTCAGCGCAAGGCTACGGTCTGTGTGAATCGAGACTATAAGAATAAATTTACGTTCAACTTAAAATAGGCAGAAAATCTTGATAAGGCTGCCAGTGAATTCTTTAATCATTTAATTCTTTAAAATATGAACTATAATATAAGAATGAAAATGAAGTTTTTTGTAAAGTCTGTGTTGTGTTTGGTAATGTTGACTTCGTTATGTTGCTCATGTTCTGATGATAGCGAATCTTGGGAAGAACTTGACGCACCAACAGGAGAAGTCCTGCCAAAGACCGATCAACTTTCCGTTAAGCTCAATTTGCCAACGGCAGTGTTGGGTAACAATTTTAAGGAAGCAGGTTCTGCTCTTGTAAACCGCCTGACAAAGAACGTGTCAATAAATGATAATAGCGTGAGGGTGGTGGTTCTCGACAACGAAACCGCCTTGACCATTGATGGCGATATGTTGGAGAAAGTGAAACAGGTTTATGACAAAGGAGGCGTAATAGCCATAACTGAACCGTCGAAGGCCACAATGGAAAGACTAAAAAAATATAAACTGGGAGATGCGCTTATGCACGACTATGACGACGATGATGGCAATGGGCACTTCAATGATATTTATGCTTTCAATAAGAAGGGAGGAGAAATGCATCTCGAAGATCTGAACGACTCAGATGAGGCTCAAATATCGTCAGTGGTAATCACAGAGGACGGTGATACCACAAGGACAGAGCTTGCAGAAGCCAATCTTTCCCAAGAGCACACGCCTTACACATATGGTTTATTTGCAGATGCCGTAGCCACATGGATAGAAAAACAAACTGTTGTAAGCGAGCCCAATACCAACGGTGGCTCAAACGATATTCATTCCATGACAAAGGCGCAGACAATTACGTACATATATTACCCGACGTATCCAGGGCATGACAAGGCTAAAGGTCGCTCCGCATTGTACCAAGTAACATATACCATATATGCAGTGTACTCTTTTGATCAAAACATGGATTACTATATGGTACATCAAGAAATCCTTGGAAACAATTCGACGATGATGCTTTCTGATAAATGGAAGGAAAACAAGGGTACGTGCTATGGTTTTTACTTGGGAGAGATTGACAATGACCACGAAATCTTTAAACCAAACGGTGGAAGCTTCTCACCAACTGAAGTCTTTGTGCATGATCCTAGACCTGCGACTTCTGAAGGTTCGTATAGTACAACTTCGGGATATAGTGTTGATTTTGGAGGTAATATCGGGCTTGATACTTCTGGACCAAGTGCTGGATTTAGTGCAGGAGGCTCAATATCCGAAAGCTATACAATGAATGTTTCTGATGTGACTATAACAAACAAATCCTTGGAAGGTGGAAGTGGAAGGGCACGGTGGAATTATGATGTGGCGGATGCTCCGGTGACATCAAACGGGTTCAAGGCTAAGATGCATGAGGCTCCATTGGTGTCTCGTAACACAATCAACCTACACAACTGTTGGTATTGGACAGTGAAGAATCCTGCTGCATATTCTGGACAATTCAGGGTTAAAGCAGTCAACAGGGTATTTTTCGAATATTCTTGGTTGCGAAATAAGGTTTTCAGTTATTCTTGGTGTCACTATCTGAGAGGTATGCGATATACTCAGAATATCTGGCTGAAAGCACCCAACAGAACGAAGAAGTGACCTCTATGAGGTCACTTCCAAACTTTCTTTTGGTTCAACTCAGTTTCTCCCATCAGCCATCTTATGGCATTGATTCTCTTGATACCGTTGTAATCGGCAGTAGGGTCTTCATCAAGTGTAAGGATATACTTAGGATATTGGTCATTGATATTTGCTGCGAAGATACTATTTTTTTTAGGCTCAACCATCCTAAACCTTTTCTCCTATCCCCATATCTAGGTATTTTCCCGAAACCATCATTTTTAGGTATTGCAGATAAAGGGAAAAGGCTGTATCTTTGCACCCGAAAATAAATGTAACTAAAAGAGATTAAGGACAAATGAAAACAACTATCGTAATTTATGGCTCTTCTACTGGCTCATGCCAGTCGATTGCCGAAACCATCGCCTCTAAGTTGGGCGTGGAAGCTGTAGATGTAGCTAACATCGATGATGCTACTATCGCAAGTCATGAGAATCTCATTCTCGGTACTTCTACATGGGGTGCCGGAGAGATGCAGGATGACTGGTATGACGGCGTGAAGACGCTGAAGAGTGCCGGCTTGGCTGGCAAGACCGTGGCCCTATTTGGTTGTGGCGACAGCGAGTCTTACCCTGATACATTCTGCGGCGGCATGAAGGAACTCTATGATGCCTCTGTTGAGGCTGGTGCTACCGTATTGCCTGGTGTTTCTACAGATGGATACACCTATGATGACAGTGAGGCAGTGGAGGACGACAAGTTCCTGGGACTTGCACTCGACGAGGTGAACGAGGACGACAAGACAGAGGAGCGTATAGATGCCTGGATTGAGGCTATCAAACCAGCGCTTTAGTATTAAAAAATAATTTTTCAGGAGTCATAGAAATCTCTGACTATAGAATCTTGAGTCATTTTGGGTTCATAGATTTTTAAATCATAGAATTCTCTGATTCCTGATAAGAAACTTGATTAATTCGGATAGTATGCAGCAGGAAATCGCAACACCAGTAGATTTGAAGGTTCTGATGAATCATATATATGAATATAAGAAGGGCGTGCGCCGTCTGGTGCTCTACACCTTCAACAGGAAATATGAGTCTTTTGCCATAACAAGATTAGAGCGTCAGAACATTGATTACATCATCCAGCCGGTTGGCAACGACCGTCTGAATCTCTTCTTTGGTAAGAAGGAATGTCTGGATGCTATCCGCATGATAGTCACCAAACCCTTATGCCAGCTTACGCCGGAAGAGGATTTCATCCTGGGTGCCATGCTGGGATATGACATCTGTGCCCAATGTGAACGCTATTGTGAGCGTAAGAAGAAAGTTTGCTAGATTTCTTTCATCTTCGAATATTTTAATGTTAACAAAGAAAGAGCGTGATTGCCTTATTTGGCGATCACGCTCTTTTGATGTTGAATCAATCGATTGATTTAATCGAAATCTCGGAATAATTCCTGTTTTTGATACCTTTTTCGACGGAATAATTCCTCTTTCTTACTTCTTCATCATTTCCTCTACGGCTCTGATGAGCTGGGTATCATGACCGGTGATGTAATCCTCTGGAGAATTATATACCTCGATGTTTGGATAGAGGGTGGTGTTCTCACCGAAGGTGCCACGCATATCACGGCAACCTACCTGTGGAATACCGAATACCAGACTGCGGTCCATCAATGTCTCCCACCATACGGCAGTCATTGTTCCTGCCACCGGTGCACCAATCAGTTTACCGATGCCCAACTCCTTATATACCCATGGGAAACCATGACCGTTGCTGTAGTCGTCCTCGCAGATCAGAACGCAGGATGGCTTGGTCCACTTGTTGAATGGATCCTTGCCCACCACCTTTCCATGAGGCACAAACTCCTGATACTGCTTGCCGCTGAGCAGGGTGCAGAGGTCATCGTGCAACCAGCCACCACCATTGTGGCGCTCATCCACGATTACGGCATCCTTGTTGCGGTTCTTGTCGCTCAAGAGTTCGCTATATACGGTGCGGAAGCTCTCGCTGTTCATCGCCTTGACATGAACGTATGCGATTCTGCCCTTTGAAACGCTATCCACGATGGCACGGTTTCTATCCACCCAGCGCTTGTAGAGAAGCTCCTGCTGATCACCCTGTGAAATCGCCTTGATAGTCAGGTCGAAAGTCTTGCCCTTGGTGTTCTTGATGGTGAGACGTACATTCTTGCCAGCCTTTCCATCGAGCAATGTGTTGTAATCCTTACCCGCCTTGATAGCCTCTCCATCAATCTTCTCAATGATGCAGCCGGCAGTAACCTCGTTCTTCTTCACGGCGAATGGACCACGCTTGATGACTTCCTGAATCTTCAAGCCGTCACCCTCGTAGTTAGGATCGAAGAAGGCACCGAGAGCTGCGGTAGAAAGAGAAGCGCCACTGGCATAATAACGGCAACCGGTATGGCTGGCATTCAGCTCACCCAGCATCTCGCTCAACATCTCTGCGAAGTCGAAGTTATTATTGATATAAGGTAAGAACTTCTCATACACCTTGCGGTAGTACTCCCAATCCACACCCTGCATCTTAGGATCATAGAACTTGTCAGCTACCTGGCGCCATACATGGTCGAAGAGATACTGGCGCTCCTCGGCAGGCTTGTAGTTGAATGGAGCCTCGAAGGCGATGTTGGTAGTAGCCTTGCTGCCCAGGTCAATCTTCTTGATGCTGCTGCCATTGCAGAGGAAGAGGTTCTTGATATCCTTGTCGGCAACGAAGCCGCCGCCACCGATACCCTTCATCATCAGGGTAGTGCTGCCTTCCTTCAGGTCGTGGCACCAGAGGTCGTAGCCACCTTCAAAGGCAGCCTGGTAATAAACCTTCTCTCCCTTGCTGTCGATGATGGCATCACCCATATTGGATGAGTTGACGGTAAGACGGACCACACGGTCACGGCAGTTCTCGAAGTCGAGTTCGAGAGGTTTCACCTTATCCACCTCAATCTTTCCGGTCTTCTCCTCTTTCTTCTTCTTGTTTTCCTTCTTCTTCTCCTCCTTCTCGTCAGCCTTCTTCTCCTTCTCGTCCTTGTTGGTCTCGGCTAATTCGAGTTCCTCCTTAGACATGCGGAAGCGGTCGTAGGCTTCGAGGTCGAGGAACATGAGATAGGCATCATATTCTGCACCCCATGAACCATGACTGCGATAACCGGCACGGTCGCTCTCGAAGAGAATAGCCTTTCCTCCGAGTACCCACTTGCCGTTGCTGTCGCTGTAACCGCTGTCGGTAATATTGTGCACTTCCTTTCCGTCAGCCTTTACTACGGCGATATCTGTGTTGTTCCATCCGCCATTACCGATGTAGCTGCACATGAGCCACTTGCTGTCTGGGCTCCATTCAAACCAGATGTCGCCATCAGAGTAAGAATAGTTGTACTTGCCATCGAGCACGGTGCGCACTTCCTTCGACTTCAGGTTGATGATGCGGAGGGTAGCACGATCCTCATAGAAAGCCACCTCCTTGCCGTCAGGACTGTAGGCAGGATACTGAGAAGTTATATTGGTCTTGGTGAGCTGTTCCTCTTCTATCTCAGAACAGTAAGTAAAGTTCTTTTCCTTCTCGTTCTTAATCTTAGCCTGGAAAATCTGCCATACGCCATTGCGCTCAGAAGCATAGACCAGACTTCTGCCATCAGGAGCAAAGCTCAGGTTGCGCTCCTGCTGAGGAGTATCGGTGATTCGCTTGGTAGTCTTGTATTCTGTAGAGGTAACATATACATCGCCGTGCATCACGAAAGCCACCTCCTTGGCATCTGGAGAAAGCGCAATTTCGGTAGCGCCCCAAGACTGTACCTTGCGGATGAGGCTTGGTTCATCGTTGTCTGTAGTGATGGAGATGCTGACCTTCTGAGGCTGTGCACCTTCCTTTACGGTATAGATTTCGCCATCGAAACCATAGCAGAGCAAACCGTCATTCGATGAAGTGAGGAAACGGATAGGATTCTTCTTCTGCTGGGTAATCTGGGTATCCTTTCCGCTTGCGATGTTGCGGCGGTAGATGTTGAAGGAACCGTCCTGCTCGCTGAGATAGTAGAAGCTCTGGTTGTCGGCAGCCCATACCGGGTTGCGGTCCTCGCCCTTGAAGGTAGTAAGCTTCTGGTACTTTCCGTTGTCGAGCATCCAGATATCTCGGGTGATAGGAGAAGTATGGTGCTTGCGCCATGCATCCTCATAACCCTTCTTGTCGTGATAGAGCACCTGGCCGTTCTTGTTGATGCTGATGTTCTCCATCGGAAGAACAGAATACAACTTAGGACGACCGCCCTCAGTGCTTACCTCGTAAACCTGTGAGAATTCATTGGCAGCAAAGAGATTGCTCTGGGCTGTAGGCATGATGTTGGCAGAGAAGAGCACATGGTCGTTGTCCTTGAAGGCGATTGGAGTCTCCTTGCCGCTGTGAGTGGTGAGTCGGGTTGGCGCACCGCCCTTGGCAGAGATGACGTAAACATCCAGGCTGCCTTCTCGGTTGGAAGTAAAGGCAATCTTCTTGCCGTCAGGGCTCCAGATAGGCTGGGAGTCGTATGCAGCATGGGTCGTCAACTGGCGTGCCTCGCCACCTGTGGCTGGAACGCAATAGAGATCGCCCTTATAGGCAAAGGCGATGGTAGAGCCATCCGGTGAGATGGCAGGGTAGCGCATCCACAGCGGACCCTGTTGGGCCTGGGATGCCAAAGAAGCTGCCAGGAGAGCAGCACTAAGAATCAGTTTCTTCATTATTATAAAGTTTCTGTTTGATTTTATGTTGCAAAGTTACGGCTTTTATGTGAAACTACCAAACTAAACTCCGTAAAACCATAAAAAGACTACTTATTTGTTGGTACATTGAAAGCAAAGCCTATCAATCTGATACCAACTTCTAAGTATAAAAAATGTGAAAATCACAATTTCTAGGTATTGTACAAATTCTAAATAAGCTATACCTTTGCAGCCCGATAAAAGGAATAGATATGAAAAAAGGAATAGATAAAGGAATAGATATGAGAAAAGGATTAGGAAAAATCAGAAAGATTAAAAAGAAACACATCTTCCTGGCCTTATTGGCCGTAATTGTTCTGGGAGGTCTGACGAAGGCTTACTCTGCCTGGGTGGGTACTACCCGCATCGCTTTCCTCAACTATCAGGCTATTGCGCTGGGACAGATTTCGCATGCCAACGACAATGCGATGATTAAACTGAGTGAAATCACGACCGATGATTTCGATCATCTGGATGATTACGATATGATTATCGTGAATGGTATGGGTCTTCGTATCGACGAGAACCAGCGCAAGCTGTTGGAAGAGGCTTCCTACAAGGTGCCAACCCTGACTCATGCAGCTACCAACCCAGCCAACAATATCGTATCTGTAGATAACTTCGATGCCGATTATCTGATGCAGTACATCGAGAACGGCGGTAAGAAGAATTATCAGAGTATGCTCGCTTACATCCGCAAGTTTATCGACGGAAAGAAGTTCATGGCTCCAGAGCCGGAACGTGTGAATGAGCGACCAGACTATCTCCTGACTCATTTCGACCCGAAAGATGAAAAAGGTGATGAGTTGGGCTTCAACAGCATCCGCGAGTACAACGCCTTCCTGGCAAAGAACGGTTTATATAAAGAAGGTGCTCCTACCATCATGCTTACTGGTTTTATGGGTGCGGCTCCTGATATGGAAAAAGCTTTCGAGAAGAAGGGATTCATGGTGTATCGCATCAATAAGCTTCAGAGCTTTATCGCCGGTCATCATGCCGACAGCATCCAGGCGAATGCCGTAGTGAATATGGCGCATGGCAGACTGGGCGATTACTTCGTAGAGTTCCTGAAGCAGAAGAATATTCCACTGTTCTCACCTCTTAATATCAACCGCTTGACCACCGAGTGGGAGAACGACAAGCAGGGAATGAACGGCGGTTTCATGTCGCAGAGCATCGTGACTCCGGAGATTGATGGTGCCATCCGTCCATACGTGGTTTTCGGACAGCGCATCAACAAGGAGGGCTTGCAGGAGGTTTACGGCATCCCTGACAGAATGGAGAGTTTCGTAGAGAGCGTGCAGGGCTATGTGAATCTGAAGAACAAGAAGAACAGCAGCAAGCGCATCGCCATCTTCTACTTCAAGGGCCCGGGTCAGAATGCACTTACCGCTTCGGGAATGGAAGTGGTTCCATCGCTCTACAATCTCCTGGTTCGCTTGAAGAATGAGGGATACAATGTAGGCAAGTTGCCTGCCAATCCTCAGGAACTGGCAAAGATGATCCAGGCTCAGGGTGCCGTCTTCGGAACCTATGCCGAGGGTGCTTATACCCAGTTCCTGAAGTCTGGACATCCAGCCTTGGTAACCGCCCAGCAGTTTGCCGGATGGACCCAGAAGGCTTTGTCTAAGAAGATGATCAAGGAGATGAACCAGCTCTATGGTTCCTTCCCTGGCAAATATATGGCTACCGATGACGGTAAGTTGGCAGTGGCAAGACTGCAGTTCGGTAATGTGGCATTGCTTCCACAGGTGATGGCAGGCGTGGGAGGCGACTCCTTCAAGATTGTGCATGGCACCGACCAGGCACCACCTTACACCTATGTTGCCTCTTATCTCTGGGCACGTTATGGTTTCAGTGCCGATGCACTTATCCATTTCGGAACCCACGGATCGCTGGAATATACTCCGAGAAAGCAGGTGGCACTCGACAGCAACGACTGGAGTGACCGATTGATTGGTGTGGTTCCACATCTTTATATATATACCATCGGCAATGTGGGCGAGGCGATGATTGCCAAGCGCCGCACCTATGCCCAGACCCAGAGCTATCTCACTCCTCCTTTCAAGGAGAGCGAGTTGCGACAGACCTATAAGCAGTTGAGCGATGCCATCCAGTCATACGAGAAGAAGGCATCTGCCGAACAGTCGCTCAAGGTAAAGGCGCTGACCGTGAAGATGGGAATCGCCCGTGAACTGGGTCTCGATGCCAAGCAGATGAACAAGCCTTATTCTGCAGATGAAATCGCGAGAGTAGAGAACTATGCAGAAGAGTTGGCTAATGAGAAAATTACCGGTAAACTCTATACTTTGGGTGTGCCATACGATAACGATGATGTCCGCACCAGTGTCTATGCGATGGCTACAGATCCTATTGCCTACGGAATGTTGGCAGTAGATAAGTTGAAAGGTCGTGCTCAGGAGGGTGTGGAGAAGCACAAGCAGCTTTTCGACCGTCTCTATCTGAGCAAGGCACGCAATACCGTGACCCAGCTTCTGGGTTCTGCCTCGGTTTCTGATGAATACATCTGCCGTTATGTAGGAATCACTCCTGCCGAACTCCAGATGGCTCGCAAGGTTGAGGCGATGCAGGCAGCTCCGGATCCTATCCAGATGATGATGCAGATGGCAGACCAGATGGGTGGAGCGAAGGAGGCGAAGCCGAAGAGGGTGGACCACCGTACGGTAAGTGAGCTTCGTGCTGCCAAGGTTTCTCATAAGAAGAAGATTCCGCAGATGAGTCGTGAGGCTTTTGAGAAGATGGAGCAGACCGGTCACTTCCCTGACAAGATGATGGAAGCCATCAAGAAGGGACAGAAATGGTATCAGGAGGATTTGAAGAAGGCGAAGATGGCGAAAGCCGGCAAGGGCAAAGCATCTCAGAAATCTTCTAAAGATAAGGGTATGATGATGTCGAAAGCACCTAAATATACCCGTCAGCAGATTCATCTGGCTCAGGCGATTACTACCGTAGAGCATGCCTTGCAGAATGTGGGCAAGTATTCGGAGGCGCTCCGTCAGAGTCCGCTCAACGAGATGTCTTCTCTGATGAATGCCCTGAATGGCGGCTTTACCGCTCCATCTCCTGGTGGTGATCTGATTGTGAATCCAAACACCCTTCCTACCGGTAGAAACCTCTTCTCCATCAATGTGGAGAATACACCGTCGGAGGATGCCTGGGAGAAGGCGAAGGAACTTTGCGACAATACCATCAAGATGTATTGCGAGCGACATAAGGGTGAATATCCTCGTAAGGTAAGCTACACGCTCTGGAGTAGCGAGTTTATCGAAACAGAGGGTGCTACCATCGCTCAGATTCTATATATGCTCGGTGTAGAACCGGTAAGAGATGCCTTCGGTCGTGTTACCGATCTGCGTCTCATCCCATCCAAGCAGTTGGGCCGTCCTCGCATCGATGTCGTGGTTCAGACTTCCGGTCAGCTCCGCGACCTGGCAGCATCCCGTCTCTTCCTCATCAACAAGGCGATAGAGATGGCAGCAAATGCCAAGGGTGATAAGTACGACAACCTGGTGAAAGCTGGTGTTACCGAATCGGAACGAGTGCTTGTAGAGAAGGGCATGTCGCCAAAGGAGGCACGCGAGGTAAGTATGTATCGAGTGTTTGGTGGCGTAAACGGCAACTATGGCACCGGAATCCAGGAGATGGTAACCGCAGGCGACCGCTGGGATAAGGAGAGTCAGATTGCCGAGGTCTATATGAACAATATGGGTGCCTACTACGGTGATGAGAAGAACTGGGAGACCGTGCGCAAGGCTGCTTTCGAGGCAGCGCTGACCCGTACCGATGTGGTGGTTCAGCCACGACAGAGCAACACCTGGGGTGCTTTGAGTCTCGACCACGTATATGAGTTTATGGGAGGTATGAACCTTGCTGTGCGCAACGTGACCGGTAAGGATCCGGATGCTTATCTCGCCGACTATCGCAACCATAGCAATATGAGAATGCAGGAGGTGAAGGAGGCTATCGGTATCGAGGGCAGAACCACCATCTTCAATCCAGCCTATATCAAGGAGAAGATGAAGGGTGGAGCCAGCAGCGCCAGCACATTCGCCGAAATCGTAACCAATACCTACGGCTGGAATGTGATGAAGCCAAAGGCAATCGACAAGGAGATGTGGGATGAGATCTATAATGTATATGTCAAGGACAAGTACCATCTCGGTACCAAGGAGTTCTTCGACAAGCAGAATCCGGCAGCTCTGATGGAGATGACCGCCGTGATGATGGAGAGTGCCCGCAAGGGAATGTGGAAGGCTACTCCTCAGCAGCTCAAGGACATTGCCAAGCTTCATACCGAGACCGTGAACAAGTATAAGCCTTCATGCTCCGGTTTCGTCTGCGACAATGCCAAGCTCCGCAACTATATCGCCAGCAAGACCGATGCTGCTTCTGCCAAGGAATATCAGCAGAATGTAGAACAGATCCGCGATGCTGAGGCTGCGAAGAACAGCAGCGACAAGGGTATGGTGATGAAGAAGGAGACGCTGAATGAGGATGCTCAGAAAACCACCACTGTGGTGAGCGGCATCGTTGTTGGTGTCATCGTCATCGTTGCTTTCGTGATGTTGGCTATCCTCATTCGCCGCAGAAGAAAGAATATGGTAGAATAGTAAAGGGGGGATAACATATCCCCCTCAAACTAAACATTAATAAATAGTGGAGACATTAGTTTTAGTAATGATGATATTGGTTTGCTTCAGTTTTGTGCTGAAGCAGACCTTCCACGGAGTGAAGGAGATTATGATCATCTCGGTGCTCGTAGCCTTCTTCGTGGGAATGACCTGGCCATTCGCCATCGAGCAGTCGAAGACGCAGATTGCGGCCTGGATAGCCGACCAGAAGCTGATGCTCGATATGGCGGTGCTGCTGAGTATCGATGTGGCACTCACGATGCTTTTCTGTGTGCACCACGTAGATCTGAAGACTTCAGAACATGTGAGTCGCCGCAAATGGATGTTCTTCATCTTCCTGAAGTACTTCCCGGGGTTGCTGGTTTTCCCAGTGCTTTTCAGCGTTCTGGTGATGACCATCTTCCTACTTCCCGGCGTATCGTTCCAGGTGGTAGCATGGGTGCTTGCCGTAGTGCTGCTGGTCTTGATACCGGTATTCACCTACGGTTTGAGATGGCTCTTACCGGAGCGACCTATCCGCTTGGAACTGCTTTTCCTGGTAGAGGTGCTGCTCGGATTGATGGGCATTATCGGTACGGTGAATGGCAGGACTGCCGTGGCAGGCTTCAACAGTTTCGATGCCCTCTCGCTTCTCGGCGTCATCGCCATCGTCATCGTAGGAATGGCAATCGGATGGGCAGTTTACAATTATCAAATTAAAAAATATAGAGTATAATGAATTACATATCAGACGTATTGTTTTGGATTTCCACAGGCATGCTGGTTCCTGTGATTATTTTGTTGATTTTCTTCTTCCTCAGAGCCTTGCTGCTCCTCGGAGGTTTCTTCGGACAGTATCTTGTAAAGCGCAAGTCGGGTGCGGAGATTCGTGAACAGATGAACACCCTGACACTCGATAACATCGATACCCTGGGCGATCGCTTGCCAAAGAACAAGCAGGCTGTCATCGTTTCCTATATGAAGAAACTCGTGGACAACCGTCAGAGCAAGGCGCAGGTAAACCGCATCCTCGACCAGTATGCCCAGTTTGTTGAGAAGGATCTTTCTCTCCCTTCTACACTTCTGAAGATGGGTCCGATGCTCGGACTGATGGGTACCTTGATTCCGATGGGTCCAGCTCTGGTAGGTCTTTCTACCGGCGATATTGCTTCGATGGCTTACAATATGCAGGTGGCTTTCGCTACCACCGTAGTAGGATTGTTCTCTGCAGCCATCGGTTTTGTAACCAAGCAGACCAAGAACCGCTGGTACACCGAGGATATGAGCAACCTCGAGTTTATGGCAGACCTGATTGATGAGAAAAAGTAACTCCTTAACATCTTGAAAAGAATATGAGACAAAGACGTAGAAGTCGTCTCTCGCATGATGGCGAGGATGATGATCCGATGAGCGTAGTGAGCAACCTCTTCGATGTGGCGATGGTGTTTGCCCTTGCCCTGATGGTGGCACTCGTTTCGCGCTATAATATGACGGAAATGTTCAGCAAGGATAACTTTACGATGGTGAAGAATCCTGGCAAGGAGAATATGGAAATCATTACCAAGGATGGACAGAAGATCAATCGCTATACTCCTTCTGAAGACCAGAGCCAGAAATCGGGCAACAAGGGAAAGAAGGTGGGCATTGCTTACCAGCTGGAGAATGGCGAAATCATCTATGTTCCGGAAGATAAATAAACGGGGATTACAAATCCCCTTGAACAGGGAAGCGGGGATTACAAATCCCCTTGAACAGAAAATATTATTGTAACTAAAAGAAAAATAAAGAAAAATGAAAAAGTTTAAGACAATGATGGCCATGATGTTGGCTTTGGTTTCTATGTGTGTAGCATTCAGCTCTTGCAGCAGCGATGATGATAATGATACAGTGGCAGCTGCCAAGGAGATTGCCGGTTCATACACCAGCAGCCTGGATATGACCGTAATGGGTCAGGCTTCTACATACGAGAATCTTACCATGAAGATTGAGGCGGTAGATGATGCTACTGTCAAGGTTACATTGCCAGCTTGCGGAGAGGGTATGATGGCTCTTCCTGCTCTGGAGGTTCCTGCTGTAAAGGTTTCCGGTTCTAACGGTGCTTATGCATTCGCTCAGGAGAACTATGCAGGTACTATTACCGTGAATGGTGCAGAGAAGAAGTACACTGTTACTTTGCAGGGTACATTGAAGGACAAAACCCTGACCATCAACTATTCTGTGCAGTATGGCAAGATGCCTATGCCAATGATTGGTAAGTTTGTTTGTACAAAATAAGAAGATTGTTTCAGGATAAGCTTTGATATAATTCGATGAAACAAAAGATATTCGCACTATTCCTGATCCTTTGCGGATTGTGCCTGAATCTGAAAGCCGAAACCCAGGGTGATATCGTGGGTAGAGTGCTCGATGATTCGGGCGCACCTCTGGTGGGTGCTACCGTCCAGATGGTGAATGCCAAGGGAGGGGTAACAACTGATGAAGACGGATATTTCCGCATTCCTTACAGCAAGGAGGGAGCGGTGAGAGTGAAGGTGAGCTTTGTGGGCTATCAGACTCAGACTTTCGTACTGAAAGCGGATGAGAGAAAAGGTGAGCAGCATGTCCTTCGTCTTCAGCCGGATGCTACAGCCCTCGATCAGGTGGTTGTTACCGCTACCCGAACTCCGAAGGCTTTGAAGGATGCTCCTGTGGTAACCCGTCTGATTACCGCCAATGATATCAAGATTGCTGATGCTACCAATATCCAGGACCTCCTCACCGAGCAGATGCCGGGTCTGGAATTTGGCTATGCCATGAATCAGGAGACTTCTCTCAACATGAATGGTTTCGGTGGAAACGCCGTGCTCTTCCTCGTAGATGGCGAGCGATTGGCTGGCGAAACCATGGATAATGTAGACTACAGTCGTCTGAACTTGGATAATGTGGGACGTATCGAGATTGTGAAAGGTGCTGCTTCGGCACTCTATGGCGCCAGTGCCGTAGCCGGAGTCATCAACATCATCTCCCGTGAAAACAGCGAACCTTGGACTGCCAATGTCAACACCCGCTACAACGACTTCAACAAGGAGTGGCGCCACGGTGGAAGCTTCAGCTTCAATGCCGGAAAGTGGAATTCGCAGACCAGCATCCAGCGCACTACATCGGATGAGGTGCAGCTCACCAGTCCTTTCGATACAGAATCCAACATCCTCCATATCTATGGTGGCGAGAACTTCAATGTGAAAGAGCGACTTACCTACAAGCTCTCTGACAAGGTGAAGCTGATAGGTCGTGGCGGCTATTTCGCCCGTATCAGCAATCGCAGCAACTACGATGACCACTATAAGGATTATTCTGCCGGACTGAAGACGGTGATGAATCTCTCGGAGAATGATAACCTGGAGATTTCATACGGCTTCGACCAGTATGACAAGACCCGATTCGTGAACAATGAGCGCACTCACGATCACGATTATACCAATCGTCAGAACATCGTCCGTGCCCTCTATTCCCATATCTTCGGCAAGAACACATTGACGGCAGGTGCTGATTTCCTGAACGATTATCTCACCACCTATCAGTTTGCCAACAATGGTTCCAAGACTCAGAACTCATACGATGCCTTTGCCCAGTTCGATTACAATCCTTTGCAGTGGTTGAACATCGTGGCAAGTCTTCGTCATGATTACTACTCTGCATCCAGCCAGCATGCCACTACCGGTCGTCTGGCTCTGATGACCAAGTGGAAGGGTTTCTCCATCCGTGCCAACTATGCCGGCGGATTCCGTGCCCCAACCCTCAAGGAGATGTATATGAGCTTTGATATGGCGGGCATGCAGATGATTTATGGCAATCCGGATCTGAAGCCGGAGAAAAGCAACAACTACAACCTGGCGTTGGAGCATACCGGCAGGGTGAAGAATGCAGGTTTCTTGACCGGTCAGTATAGTCTTACCCTGATGGGCTATTATAATAAGTATGATAAGCGCATCACTACCGAGGATTATGCCGATTATACCCCGGGAACCGGTCAGCCGGATGTGGCTTCCCGTTATTGCAATGAGGATGGAGTAGAGGTGAGCGGTATCGACTTCAGTGCCCAGTACCGTTCGGATATGGGTTTAGGTGTGAAACTCGACTACAGCTATCTCCATGTGGGTGGCAGAAGTGTAGATTCCCAGTTCTCTCAGCCTCGTCCGCATTCAGCTACCTGGCGTCTCGACTACGATCGCCAGCTCTGTTCGTTCTATCGCATCAATGCCGCTCTGTCGGGCAGATACCTGTCCTCTCCAGATACGAACATCGAGAAGCATGACAGCAGTTATCAGTTGTGGAAGTTCACGCTTCAGCAGCGATTCCTGGATGCCGTCAATCTGAACTTCACGGTAGATAATCTCTTCGATTATACACCTGAGAAGTATTATTGGAGTTCGGCGATGACCACCGGTCGCACCTTCTCGGTGGGACTTTCGGTTGACATCGACCGCATCGTGAATCTCTTCTAGAAACCGCCATCTGGCAGTTTCCAGACCCAAAATAGGTTAAAAAAGCCATAGTGAAGGATGCTTTTCTTCAAATTATGCTGTACTTTCGGTATAAAATCGTAATTTTGCAGTGATTTAAAACCTATTCATTCAAAATTATGATACGAAGAATCATTCTAACTATGGCTTTTTTGGCTAGCCTTTCATTATCAGCCAAGGATGTGAACATGGGCAGTTGGCAGATTGTTCCATTGCCTCAGCAAGTCAAGGAGATGAGCAGCGCTCCTTTCCGCATCACAGCCAAAACAACAATCTATTATGCTGCTGGAGATGAGAAGCAGAAGAAGGATGCCGGGTTCCTGGCATCTCATATCAAGGAGGTAACCGGTATCGGGGTAAAGACTACCGACAAGCAGGCGAAGGGTCAGATCCGTCTGGCGCTGAATGCTGGCGATACCCGGTCTGAGGCTTATTCTCTCGTGGTCAACAAGAATGGCATCACCATTTCTGCCACCTCTCATGTAGGTATCTTCTATGGCATCCAGAGTGTGATGAAGGCATTGCCTATCACCCGGAATGTGAAGAGCGTTTCTCTTCCTGCTGTCGAGGTTACCGATGCTCCCCGCTTTGCTTATCGTGCATTCATGATTGATGTGGGCCGTCATTATTTCAGCGTACCTTATCTCAAGAAGTTGATTGATGTCTTTGCGATGCACAACATCAATTATTTCCACTGGCATCTTACCGAGGATCAGGGCTGGCGTCTTGAAATCAAGAAGTATCCGATGCTTACCCAGATCGGTTCCAAGCGCAAGGAGACTATCCTGCCAACCAACAAGAACGAGTTTGATGGCGTTCCCGTATCGGGTTATTATACCCAGGAGGAAGCTCGCGAAATCGTGAAGTATGCTGCCGACAGATACATCACCGTGATTCCGGAGGTGGATATGCCGGGCCACATGCTGGCTGCCCTGGCATCTTATCCGGAGTTGGGCTGTACCGGTGGTCCTTACGAGGTAGCTACCCGTTTTGGTGTTTTCGAGGATGTGTTGTGTGCCGGCAAGGCTCAGACCCTTCAGTTTGCCAAGGACGTGATGGATGAGATCATGGATATTTTCCCATCAGAGTATATTCATATTGGTGGCGATGAGTGCCCAAAGAACCGTTGGAAGGTTTGCGAGAACTGTCAGAAGAAGATTGCAGATCTCGGCATTCAGGAACTTCCTAAGCACAGCAAGGAGGAGCAGCTCCAGACCTGGTTTATGGGTGAGATAGAGAAGCAGATCAGAAACCGTGGCAGAAAGATGATGGGTTGGGATGAGATTCTGGAAGGAACTCCATCCAAGGACATCACCGTTTGCGGTTGGACCAGTGTGAATGCCAGCATCCGTTCAGCCCGTGAAGGTCATCCAACCATAGTAGCTCCTATCAGCAATTTCTATTTCAGCAATCCTCGCATCAACAAGATAGAGGGTATTCCTAGCATCCAGCGTGTATATGATCTGGATCCTTGCTCAGACAAGTTGACTCCTGCCGAGCAGCAGAACATCATCGGTGCTGAGGGTTGTATCTGGACCGAGTGGGTAAAGGATGCCGATAAGATGGAGTGGGAGCTGTTGCCAAGACTTGCCGCCCTTTCTGAGGTGCAGTGGACAGCCAAGGATAAGCGCAACCTGGAGAACTTCTTCCCAAGAATGCTCCACATGCAGGATCTCTACCGCCTCTACGGCTTGAATTACAAGGCTGATATCGAGGATGCCGTGAAGAAGCATCTGGAAGAGAAGAAATAATATTTGTAGATAGCTCCGCCCTAACTCCCCTTTCGTGGTTGTTTAGGGCGGAGTTCTTGTATTTTAATGTCCGTTTTCAAAACTGAATCTTATGATTCGGACTTTTCGCAAGCTATGCCCCATACGCCCTGAAAGGGCAGAAGCTCCTAGCCCAGGGCATTCGCCCTGGGTTATTATGAATGCAAGCCTGTCACCCTGAAAGGGCAAAAGCTTTAAAAAGTGTGTAAGCCTATCCCCTTTCCTTATTTTGCTTAGAACCATCTCTTCCTCATTTTCTTCAAGAAATCCTTGGTGATAGGGAAGCCGGAGGCATCACCTATTACGGAGTCGGTATAACAGAAGGGACATTCAGCTGTAGGCGGCTCATCAGGGAGGTAATCCGTGATTTCGGATGGCGAGAAGATTTCGCCGCAGAAGAAACAGCCGCACTTTTCAGATTTTTCTATTTGTTCCTTGTTGCTGAAGCAGCAATCGTGAGCCTGGCGGAAGATCCTGTCTTTCTCCTCCTCTTCTTTCTGCTTTTTCTCAGCCTTTTCCAAATACCCCTTGAATCGTCTCTGAGGATAGAGCGGCACATGATAGTGAGGGGCGAAGACATACAGCGACGAAACGTGGTCGTGGTATTCGTAGCCGGGACCATCTATCACGGTATAGCTGTCATCCGTCTCATCGTATGGCAGTTCATCCAATCCCCTTTTATCCTTGGCAGCCTGGTTTCTCTCCCAGATCCATTCGGTGGTAAGCGGAGTTCCGACAACGATGGCAAGTTTCACCTCATTGCCACGATATACTTCTACGATGTCACCTTTCTGGAATCTAATCTGTTCTGCGTTTCTGCCTCGGAAGGTCTCGTCAGGATGACGGTCGTATGCAGGCAAATCGCAGACTCCGGGATAGTAAATGCTGAAACGCGAACAGCAGTAAGACCGGTCGATTAGTTTTCCTTCCCCATCATACATCCTTTCAGAAAGACATTCGCGGTCGTAGTGCAACAGTCCCAGCGGAATCTCCGAGATATAATAGCAGAAGGTATCCAGCGGATAGTCGTCTTCCTCCTTCATCTTTTTGCGGTAAAGGATATCCTGGTGCATCAGACTCTCAGCCTCCTCCAAGGTTGTGGTGAAGGCTTGCGGACAATAGGTGTTCACCTTATATTTCGGATAGTGTGAACGCTTCTTCTCCTCCAGCTCTTCCGTTTCTAAAACTTCGAGCTTGAAGATGGCAGGAACATCCCGATGCTGTGGATGCTCAGCCAATTGCTTAAATTTTTCGTATGTCATGGGATAATTGTCTTAAAAAATCGTGAAAGTCAATCTGTGGTCTAAGTTCAGGTATTCTGATGCCTTCAGAGTCTTTGCCTTCTTGATTGTTAAGATTCCTTTTGGTGATAGTTTTATGAATTTTCAGTTTTCTCATGTCCGACTTGCCGTTAGCTTTATGGTTCTCCCAAGGCTTGGGATATGCATGTCTTTTTTTGTATCTCGTGCCATCGCAGTTCTGGATAAAGATTTCCAATACTAATCCACCCATTTGACAATCATGCGGAATGTTGACGGCACGGCGCAGAATGTCGCTTTCGTAGAAGATGCTGCCATCCTTCTTGCAGAGCACGATGTCCAGATAGTCTGGCATATCAGGTATAGTTCCAGGCTCTGACATTTGTGGTTGAAACTCCCCAAACTCTTCCTTCACATACTCGAATAGTCCCCGAGTATATTTTTCGATATCCACCCCTACATATCGAGTATAGGTGTATTTGATGATACATATAGACATTTTATTTGCCATTTTATTCTTGCTTTTTGGTTATACCTTCATAATATAGTAATATTGAGGGAAAATTTCAAAAAAAAGCGCCAATATTTTGAAAAAAAGTATTGGCGCTTGATTATTGAATTCGCGTGGAGGTGAAAGCCGAGACGAATGTCAAGGCAAAGAGCCTGCGCCAGTTTGTTGCAGACAACCGGTCAAAGAAGGCCTATCGCATCTCCATGAATGATTATCAGCAGGGAGATTGGGTTACAAACGTACCGCTCTATTCGGTAAATGGTCTCGAATTTTAGCGATAGTACCGCCCTAACTATATTAAAATAGGTAGTTAGGGCGGTGTTATCGCACTTTTTAATGTCCGTTTTCAAAACTGATACTGTCCCCATGAGATAGGGGGAAGGTCGGTTTAAGAATTTGTGAAAGTCAATCGTAATCCATCGGCTACCCCTCCCCTCAGTGTCAGGAAATCACCCATTCCAGAGTATTCGCCTCGTCTTTGACAGAGAAGTTCAAGCCCACCTTTACAATTTCCTTATTCTTCAAGGCAAAGGCTTGGGCATAATGCTTGTCATTGATTTGGTCTAATGCCTCTTGCGCACTCTTGTTGAATTTCAGTTCCATCACATAGATGGTGTCGGCAGTCTCCATCGTGATGTCGATTCTCCCTTTAGCCGTGTGCTGCTCCACAATAATATTGTAGTCAGTAAGCAAGGCAAAGATGATATAAAACATCTGCTGGTAATGCCCCTCGTAATTGGTGTTGTCGCAATATGGAATGGTTTCCAGGAAATCAGCCAGCATTTGCAGGGCTTCATCCATTTTACCACTATTAATATAGGAAGAAATGTCAGCTATCACAACCCTACCCATATCTATTCCCGATCCAAGGTAGCCCGGCAACAAACTGTCGAACAGTCCCACCTCAATCTCCTTGTTAGGAAAGTCGAGCGTATAAACATCTATCTTCTTTTCGTAGTCCTTGATGGTGAGATAGCCACTCTGATACAGCAGAGGAGTGAGCGAAGTCATTCTTTCCGTTGCAGCGTCAAAGGAGGAAGCCTTAGCCCTCACTCGCCCCAACTGCGATGGCAACACATGAAACTCCCTCATTTTTTCAATCAGATAAGTAGGTGTGCCGGATCCAAACCAATAAGCCTTCAGCTTGCCATCAGCAAAGCAATTGAGCAAGCTGTAAGGATTGAAGACATCAGGCGATGGCCAAGTGAAGTGATAACCATCATAATGGTCTTTGAGTTCCTGGATAGTCTCCTCCCTGCTCAGTTCCAGATGCTCGGCAAGAGCATCGATGTCATCACTCATCTGGGTCAACAGTTCCTCCTTGGTGATGCCACAGATGCCGGCATAAGGCTCGTCCATGCTCACATTCTTGATGTTGTTCAGCTCGCTGAAGATGCTGAGCTGCGAGAACTTCGTGATGCCCGTCATAAAGACAAATCGAAGCATAGACTCATTTCCCTTCAGAGGACTATAGAAGTTGCGCATCGTGTTACGGAGCTCATCTAGTTTTTCCTTTTCATGCGCCACATCCAGCAGCGGAGCGTCATATTCATCAATGAGCACCACCACCTGCTTGCCTGTCTTATGATAAACTGCATTTATCAAATCGTCAAGTCGAATATTAACATCTGTTTTATTGCTCATGCAATCGAACCTTGCCTCTTGCTTTTCAATAATATCCAACAAATAACGATTCAGCTGCTCCTTCTCCATATGCTTACCCTTGCTCAGGTCGAAGTGCAGCACGGGATAAGTATTCCACTCCTTCTCCAGTTTCTCGATGGCAAGCCCCTCAAAGAGTTCCTTCTTTCCTTCGAAATAACTTTGGAAGGTAGAAACCAGCAGCGATTTGCCGAAACGGCGTGGGCGACTCAAGAAGAAATACTTTCCATCGGTATGTGTCATACGATAGATGTATTCCGTCTTGTCGATATAGAGGTTGTCCAACTTGCGGATTTCCTCAAATGTCTGAATTCCTATAGGATATAATTTTCTTGCCATTGCGTCATCGAATTAATTCATTTGCAAAGCTACAACAAAAAAATGATACCACCAAACTTTTATGAGGGAAAAGTTCTATTTTTTACGTGGTGAAGGCTTGCGGACAATAGGTGTTCACCTTGTACTCATTTCTCTCATAGAATGTGGAAGCCTATCCCCTTAATGTCCGTTTTCATAACTGATACTGCCCCTATGAGATAGGGGAGGAAAAGAGGATATGTTTGCGATAGCACCGCCCTAACTATATAAAAATATGTAGTTAGGGCAGAGTTATCGCTTATAAGTCCGCCCTAACTATATTAAAAAAGGTAGTTAGGGCGGTGGTATCCTAAGTGAGGTAAGGATGAGTGCCCTTTTCTTAGTCTTTTAATGTAGCCAAAGGTATAACCTTTACTCCGTCTTCTCTGGTATAAGCCATTTCGCCTCCTGTCATGACTATCAGCAGGTCTGGTTCTCTGAGTGGCATCTGATGCTCTGTCTTGTTCTTCTCACGAATCAGATCCCGTAGTTGCAGGAGATGCTTGGCACCATCTTCTATCTCCCGACTACCCAACTTGCATTCTATCAAGGCATAGCGGCCATCTGCAAGATGAAGCACTATGTCTGCCTCCAGGTCATAGCGGTCGTGATAGTAAGAGACTCTACCTCCCAAGGCTTGCGAATATACCTTCAGGTCGCGAATGCACATACATTCGAATATGAAACCAAAGGTTCGAAGGTCTAATTCCAGACTTCTTGGTGACATACCCAAAGCAGCAACAGCTATGGACGGATCTACAAAGCAGCGCTTGGCTCCCGAACGGATTGCAGCGGCTGAGCGGATTGCCGGACACCATGCTTCCACATCTTCTATGACAAACAATCGTTGCAGGGCAGAAACATAATCATCAAATGTTGGCATCGACGTTTTCTCCATTTCTACCGTGATGTCTGCCAACATCTTGGATTTCTTGACGAGGGTGCAGATGTTCCGGGCATAAGAGCGCATGATGAGTCGAGCCAAAGCTGGCTGTCTTCTTACGCCATCTACCCTCGATATATCTTCATCGCAAATCACATTTACGTAATCCTGTGCTATCAGTAATTGTGCCTCCTGCGAAGTGACGTCCAGTGATGCTGGCCAACCGCCTCGGCAAGCAGCGAAAATCAGTTTCTCCACGGTCATGTTTGACTGCAATCCATCAATATCGTAAGTTGGGTCATCAAACAATAAACGTAAAGATATGGCGCCTGTTGATTCCTTTGACTCATAAAGGCTCATAGGATACATGGGCATCTTGGAGATGCGGCCAGTACCCGTATGCATGATTTCTCCGTTTTTGTCTTCGACGACTGTAGAACCGGTTAAGATAAACTGACCTTTCTGGTTTCGCTCATCTACGGTATTCCGAACAGCATCCCATAAAACTGGTGCTACCTGCCACTCGTCTATCAGTCGTGGCGTTTCGCCTTTGAGCAGCAAGGATGGTTTGGTACGTGCCGTCGCCAGATATCCTTCACGCTTATCTGGATCTTGCATCTTGATTACGCTCTTTGACTGCTGCATGGCCGTAGTGGTTTTTCCGCACCATTTTGGTCCAACAATCTGTACTGCTCCAAAGGCTTCCAGACGAAGTTGGAGCATTCTGTCTGCTATTCTATCTAAATACTTCATATTCAATATGTTTTTGTTTGCAAAGATAGTAATAAATAGTGGAATCTACAAACAATTTTGCATTTTTGTGGTACTTTACTTTGTGTTTTAACGGTATTTTACTTTGTATTTTTGCGGTATTTTACTTTGTATTTTTGCGGCACTTAATTCTGATACCTCTTTATATATAGGGGCATCTTTGTTTCTTTGATAGAGACAGAGGTGTCCCTATCATTTTTTTTATAACATCAAAAATACATACGTATTATGTCAAGAAACAAGAAAGTATCAGAGTCGTTATTCCAGTTCATGAACCTCCTTATCGCCCTTTTGATGAAGAACGGGCAATATCGTACCTCGCTGCATTACAGAGCAACCCTCAACAGCTTTAAGCGATACCGAGACAACCAGGACATCGCCCTGAGTGAGATAGATGCAGACGTGATGCGCTCGTATGAGGCTTACTTGCATCATACAGCGAAGGTATGCAGCAACACCAGTTCCTTCTATCTCCGCATCCTCCGCGCCACCTATAACAAAGCCGTGGCGAAGGGACTGACGCCACAGCAGCATCCCTTCAGGGAAGTCTATACCGGTATTGCCCAAACCCGCAAGAGAGCCATATCCACAGAATCTGTCAGCCAGATCAAACGTTTGGAGTCGGTCAAGGAACTGTCTCCCAAAGAAGAGATGGCAAGAGATGCATTCCTGATGAGCTTTTATCTGCGTGGTATCTCATTCATTGACCTGGCACACCTCCGCAAATCCGACCTCAAGGACGACTATCTTCATTACACCCGAAGCAAGACAGGTCAACGCCTCACCATCCGATGGGAGAAGGAGATGCAGGAGTTGTTGGAAAAGTATCAGGCGCAGACCGTCACCTCACCTTATCTCTTCCCTTTCCTTGTTGATGAAGGGAACAAAAGACTAGATAAAACTATTGACAAAAAGCGAGATGAAAAACGCCTGTATCACAATGCAGAAGCCCGTATCTCCTACCATCTCAGGAAGTTAGGAGTTAAGATAGGAATCAAGGGCAAGCTCACCCTTTATGTCGCCCGCCATTCCTGGGCAACGGCAGCAAGAGACAACCATATCCCAATCTCAGTCATCAGCGAGGCATTGGGGCATCATTCCGAAATCACCACGCAAATCTATCTCCGCTCCATCAAAAGCTCAGAAGTGGATGATGCCAACGCTAAAATTCTGGCAGTCCTATAAGCCGTAAAAATGAATAAAAAGAGGGTTTTTGCAAAATGAACCAAAATGAACCAATTTTTCTGAATCTTTACATAAGAGACACAGAATCTCGTTGCAAAAATACGAAAAAAGTTGGAAACTAGCAAATTATGTATGTTAAAAATTTAATGTTCTTCTACGAAAATCAACAATTTTTCAGCAATCATTTTGATTGTAATCTGATAAGTCGTTGATAGAACGAATGTTTTCGGTTTTTCTGTGTCTCTTATGTAGAGATTCAGAAGAAATGGAGTGATTTAGGGAAGGGTTTTAAGACAAAGGAATCGGATAGCTAATCATTCCAAGGGTTGCAGACTATCATGCTCTTGGGTCAGGAGTACGTCTGTGATTAGAGGTTCCCGGTATCGGGAATAGACTAACCAACCCTTTCTTGCCAAGTGTTTTGAAACATGATTTCACGACACGGGGGAATGAGAATTATATCCTGATCAAAATGGAAAAAAACAAACAATGTTACAGCCAGACAAAGAGAAGAGTTGGTATGCATTCAAGATATTTTTTGGAAAAGGAAAGCCTATCAAAGCTTATTTCGTTACCAATGAGATAGAACATATTTATGATGTGAAACAAGAATATTGGGACAAGAATAAGAAAAAGAGACTGGTGAAGGAAGTTCCCATTATGCCATCTCTCATTCTTTTTCGTTCTACGAGAATAGAAGCCGAAGAGATTGAACGCAAATTTCTCAATAAAGTGATGCTCTATCGTGGAAAAAATTCTGAGAACCTGAAAGAGCCTTCGAAAATTTCAGAACGTGAAGTGAAAATCTTCAATATAGTCGCAACTTCTGGTGTTGAAGGACTGGATTTTTACGATGAGTATAATCCGAAGTTTACCAAAGGCGACAAGTTCCGAGTCATAGAAGGTCCTTTGAAAGGAGCGGAAGGCTATGTCGTCCGCATCAAAAAAGATCATAAACTTTATGTGTGTATCAAGGGATTGTGTGCTGTTACGACAGGATATATTCCCAAAGCTTTCTTACAGAAAATAGAATAGAGAATATGGTCATCTTGACTATTGGTGATGAGATTACCTTAAAGGTTGATAAATGATAAAGTTTCTAATATACAGAATTATTTTATGAGTGATAAATTAGATCAGAATGGTTCAGAAAAGAAGCCATTCTCAGGGATGCTGTATCAGCTTAAAGTATCCCTTTTTGCAAACAAACTGACGAATTGGTATTTTTCTAAGGCTACACTGCCATATTGGTGCATCATGGCACTCGATAGCATCGCTATCGTAGTGGCTGGAATGATTGCGACCTATATCGCAGAGGGTGGCGAGTTGATAGCTTCCCATTTCTGGAACTATCTCCTCATGTTCATTTGTTCCCTGCCGCTCTTCGTAGTCGGCATGCGAATCTTCCATACCTATTCCGGCATCATGCGCTACTCGTCATTCGTTGACCTGCTTCGCATTTCCGGAGCCCTCGTTGTCGGTTTCATTCTGAACAGCATTCTTCTTATGGTGGTGCCAGACAGTATCCGCTGTGAGCTTACCACGGAGGCTATTGTCGTCATGCTCTTCATCTCCATGATAGAGATGTGGACGATGCGAATCCTTGTGAAGTATATGTACGACTCCAGTTTTTCAGCTGAAACCAAGACTCCGGTTTTCATACTCGGAGTAAGAAAGGGTGGTATCTCCTTGGCAAAGTCTATGCGTAATGATCATCCATCGCAGTATGTAGTGAAAGGGTTTGCTACGTCAGAAACAGACATAAAAGGTCGATTCCTGTTGGGATGCGAAGTCTATTCATACGATGAAGCATTAATAGGTATCATGCATAAGCTGAATGTCAAAACCCTCTTCGTAAGCCCTCTGGTTACAGAGAAGTTCCTGGAGAAGCAGGATATGATCGACAAGCTTACCGCAGAAGGCATCAAGATTATGATGATGCCGAAGGCACAGAGCTGGGACGGCAAGTCAAATCTCCGTCATCAGATGATGCACGAGGTAGATATCGAAGACCTTCTTCCACGAGACAAAATCGAAGTGGATATGAATGCGATCGGAAAGCTCCTCTGCGGTCGCACCATTCTGATTACGGGAGCAGCCGGCAGTATCGGTTCCGAGATGGTGAAGCAGATTGCCATCTACAAGCCACAGCGTCTGATTCTCGTTGATGAGGCTGAGACCCCAATGCACGATGTCCGCCTCTTCATGAACAAGAACTATGCTGATCTTCCTTGCGAAACCATCGTAACCAGCATCACCAATGCCACCCGTATGGAGCGCATCTTTTCAGAGTACCATCCAGACTATGTATTCCATGCCGCAGCCTATAAGCATGTACCGATGATGGAGGACAACCCATCAGAGGCTGTGCAGAATAATATATATGGTACGCGCGTGATAGCCGATATGGCTGTGAAGTACGGCACCAAGAAGTTTGTGATGATTTCTACCGATAAGGCTGTGAATCCAACCAACGTGATGGGCTGCAGCAAGCGAATCTGCGAGATCTACTGCCAGGCATTGAACAAGGCGATTGTGGATGGCGAGGTAAAGGGTGTTACCCAGTTTGTTACCACAAGATTCGGCAATGTCTTGGGAAGTAACGGTTCCGTTATCCCAATCTTCAAGAAGCAGATTGCGATGGGCGGTCCGATCACCGTCACCCATCCCGACATCATCCGTTTCTTCATGCTTATCCCAGAAGCCTGCAAGTTGGTATTGGAGGCTGGAACCATGGGTAAGGGAGGCGAGATCTTCGTCTTCGATATGGGCAAGCCAGTCCGCATAGCCGACCTGGCAAAGCGCATGATAGCCCTTTCGGGAGTAGATGGCATCGACATCAAGTACGTTGGACTCCGAGATGGTGAGAAACTCTTCGAGGAAGTTCTGAACGACAAGGAGGCGACCGTTCCAACCCATCATCCAAAGATTATGGTAGCCAAGGTTCGTGAGTATCCATACGAGTTGGCACGCAAGAACGAGGAAGACCTCTATCAGCTCTCCTTCACCTACGATGACATGGCAATAGTGAAGAAGATGAAGGAGATAGTACCAGAGTACAAGAGCCAGCACTCGAAGTACAGCGAGCTAGATCACGATTAAACATTATACATTAACAATTATACATTAAAAAAGATGTTATTACTCATATTAATCCTTTTCGGAGTCCTCTCTGTCATAGCCCTCCTCATCATCCTTTGGGACTATTTCAAGTATGGAGGTGCTGCGGTATGGGACCCAGAACATCCAGGTAGAATCATTACCATGAAGGAAGCCAAGGCCAGAAGGAAGAAATAGTCTTCCCCCTGACCGATCTGGTCAAAAAAGATGGTGATGATCAGCCCAGCTGCCCGCATCCAGGCACGGACACTCTTTGGGAGTAGTCCCAGGCAAGTCCCGATGCCCCACGATCTTCGCTTTCGGAAAGAGAATCTTCAGATTCCTGAAAAGGTCAACGAGTCTCGTTTCCTGTTCGATGGTCATGGTATTGCAAGGCTTGCCTTGCTCATCAAGCCCTCCCTCATAGCAGATGCCGATAGAGCATCTATTATATGGTCGGGCATGAGCCCCTACCTCCAGCAGCTTTCGGTGCTGCGTCATCGTACCATCTTTTCGGATGTAGAAGTGATAGCCGATATCATAAAACCCACGTGCCTTATGGTCACGTCTCAGCTGTTCCACACTATAGTCCTGATTGCGTCGGGTAGCCGAGCAATGCAGCACCAGAAATCTCACAGAGTCGGCAGACTTCATGTTCTTGCCGTCTTCTACTCCGGCGAGGAGTGTACGCTCTGAGCGTACCTTCTCCTCCCCGATGTTCATAGGAAATGTATCTTTAATCATAATAGGCTCTTTAAACTATAAACTGTTAACTATTAACTGACATAGTTTGCGCAGGAGCTTACTCCCAGTGCCGTAAGTGCAGCAATCAGAGCTTGCACGACGGCATTCACAATTTGCACCCAAGAGATTTTCTTGGAACTATTGGAATCATTCATCATTATGGATCAATTTAAAGGGTTGAACATTACTGCTTAGAAATTTACGTTGTCGCCGCTCTCTGAACCTGTACCGCCAGTGTTCTCGCTGCCACCAGTGTTCTCTCCGCCAGCGTTCTCACCACCAGTGCTCTCTCCACCAGTGTTCTCACCGCCATTCGTAGAGTCGCCTGTAGTAGGCTTCTTCTCCCCATCGGTAGTACCGCCAGTAGGCTTGTCCTTCTTCTCATCACCGTACTTGACGAGTTCGATAGATGCTGGAAGCAGGTTGTAGATACGAGAACCGTTCTGCAACTTGGTGAAAGAAGGACGGAAGGCAGGAACAAGACTCTTGACGAGTTTGGCGTTCGCCTTGCTCTCATCTTCTACGGCTTTGCCGGTAATGAAGCGGATGAAGAGCTTGCCGAATCCAAGCAACTCGATGTCGTAACCCTTCTTTAGGTTCTCCTTCACGTAGTAGGCATAGCGGTCAAGCACTGCCTTTACGTCTGCAGGAGTTGCAGTTGACTCCACAGCAATTTGGTTAGCAACCTCCTCGGTAGTCAAGGTGCCGTAACTGTAAGGGCGAACGCTATAGACGGTCTGACCCTTCTTGTCACCCATGTTAATGGTCTTCTTTGCAACTTTGTAACTCTTACTCATAATTTAAAACATTTAAAAGATTAATACTAAAGTTATGTCATCGTCAGTTCTAAGAGATTAGCAATCCCGTTTGTTCTGATTGACGCTGCAAAGATACAACATTGGCGAGGCGAAAACAAATGCCTTCACTGACGTTCACCATCTGTTTACTGCTCATTCACTATACGCTCACTTTTAATAAAAATCAATGCAATGGAAGATAATAATAAGGCAAATATCGTCTTTAACATCTCTGGCGGTAACAACCAGATTCTGCCCAATGCTACAAAGGCTGAGCAAAACTTCTATGGCGACAAGTATATAGAGGAGATGATGAAGGCGAAGACCAAAAGTCAAGAGCCTGTTCTCTCACCCGAAACAACCCGTCTCTCCTTATATATTAATAATGTGGAAGCATTAGCAGAATATGTAGCCAAGCTCTCTGCATGCACCAATGCCAAGGAATTGGCTCAGGTGGTGATGGATATGGTGAATGATACAGATGTAAAGGTTGACCAAGATATTATGGTGAAGCAGGAGTTCATCGAAGTCTTACAGCCCTTGGCTCCTCAGGTTACTACAGGCATCAGTAATATCCGCAAGTATATCAACGAAGCTTGGTATAAGTGGAAATGACCACCAATGAAGAGCAATGAGAGAAAATGATGACAAAAGGCCCATTTAGGTCCTCCAAAAATTCAGTATTTTCAATGAATCCAAATTCGTTTTGTAGAATTGAAAATATACTAAGTTTTGGTAAGCTATTGATAATCAGCTGTATGTGAAAATGAAAAATGTGCTTGGTCTTTTAAAATTCTATAGTTGTACGACTATGACCCCTATAGTTGTACGACTATAACTCCAGAGTTGTACAACTATAGCATGTATAGTCGTACAACTGTAGCCTTACAGTCGTACAACTATAGGATTTTCAACTCGCAGAAATGGTGGATTATAAGCAATTGCTGCTGAAATTTGGCTCATATTGCTTCTAGATGGTTAATTTAGTATGGAGGATAAATATTTGTACATGATACGTCAGGCACAGGAGTTCATGAACGAGAACCACTTTGCCGACATCTCCCGTTTGCATTGTCTGCTACGCAAGATGATGCCCAAGGAGTTTCATGACCTCATTGATCAAATCAAGGAGTGCCAGGATTCTCATGTCATCTTCAATATTCACGGAGGTAACAATCTCATAGCGCCCAATGCCAGTCAGGCAGAGCAGAAAGTAGAGGAGAAACCTTCAGACGAGTTAAAAAACAAGATAAAGAACAATCAAGAAAGAAGACCAATGGACTTACAGGTACAACAATTTTCAGATATAGATCTCAATGATTCCTTTTTCGATTCATTGAGGGCCAGTTATCCTGAGTTTAATGAATGGTATAACAAGAAGGCTGCAGCAGGAGCCACAGCTTATTGCTATTATGTAGATAACGAGTTGAAAGATTTCCTCTACTTGAAGATTGAGGAAGAGGAACTATCTGACCTTACCCCAGTGCTTCCTGCCAAAAAACGCCTGAAGGTGGGTACCTTTAAGGTGGACAATGAAGACCGGCATACCACACGTGGTGAGCGATTCATGAAGAAAATCATGGATAAGGCGATTGCTGAGGATGTCGATGAAATCTATGTCACTATGTTCCCGACAGAGGAATTACGGAAGCTGGTAACGATGTTCGAGAAATTCGGTTTTTCTCATATAGCTGACAAGAAACATGAAGATGGTAGTAGCGAGTATGTATTGGTCAAGGACATGAGAACACAAGTCAACGACCTGATGCTTGACTATCCCTTTGTCCAGAAGGCAGGTTCCAGAAAGTATGTACTCTCTATCAATCCGGAATATCATACCAAACTATTCCCAGACTCCATATTGACAAATGAGCTAAAGTATGACCTCATACAAGATGTCTCTGAAACCAATAGTATCTACAAGATATATATATGCTGGATGCGAGGAGTCAAGGAGTTGAAGAAAGGAGATAAACTCATTATTTATCGCACCAACGATTACAAGGGTTCTGCTGCTTACCGTAGTGTCTGTACCTCTGTTTGCACTGTTTGTGAGGTTAAGACCATCACAGATTTTGCAGATGAGGATGCTTTCGTAAAATATACGAATCGCTATTCTGTTTTTGGCGAGGAAGAATTAAGAGATTGGTACAAGAATAAGGACTATTTTACCGTTATCAAGATGGTGTACAATATAGCTTTTACCAAAAAGGTAATCAACAAGGTAATGAAAGAGCAAGTCGGTCTGAACCCTAGATATTGGGGCTTCTTCAGATTAGCCGATGCTCAGTTTGACAAATTATTAGAATTAGGAGAAATAGATGAACGTTATATTATCGATTAAGCCTGAGTTTGTAGAGAAAATCTTTTCTGGGGAAAAGCAATATGAATACCGCAAGATTCTCTTCAAGCAAAAGGTGGATACCGTATATATTTACGCCAGCCGTCCCATCAGCAAGATAGTAGGTGAATTTAAGATAGACGAAATCCTTTGTGATACTCCAGGGAATATCTGGAAAGAAACCAGGCGCCAGTCTGGCGTTACCCGGAAGTTCTTTGATAAATACTACAAGGGAAGGGAGAAGGCTGTAGCATTGAAGATAAAGGAGTGTAAGGAATATAAGGAAGCTATCAATCCCGAGTCTTTGATTCCGAACTTCAAAGTTCCCCAGTCGTTCATCTATATGGAAGACAAAATTATTCCCCAGACCGCATAGGCCAAATGTCTGCGTCATCTGCCCAATTTGCGTGCCAGAAGAAACTGGCTTGGCAAAATAATAAGTTGCAAAATGTTAAAAACGTTAAAAATAACGCCTTCCTAACTGGGAATAGCTGTGTTTTTTGCTTATTAGGATGTTTATCCTTATCTTTGCAGTGAATATTCACTGTTTAAGCTTTTTAAAAAAATCTTTTTGATATAATTAATCGAAACTTTATCCGTTATATAAATAAGAGTTTCAACTAAAAAATAAGATAGAATGGCTAATGGCAAAGTAACCGTAGTGACGACAGGGAGGATTAAATTTATCAAAACCGGATTCCAACGTGACTATGATGAATTGAATCTCATCATAAAAGAGTGGTATGAAGGAATGATAAATAAGGAGGGATTGTGTCTGGCAATTTCCCGCAAGGCTCCACGATTGATGGAGTGGTGCCGCCAAAATTATGGTGCTCTGTCTAAGCCTTTGCATGTGGTTAGTGAGTTGGCATTGCCATTCATGGACATGAGTCAATATAATAGCTGTGTTGTTGTAGATGAAGCCATTTATCATGGAACAACCTTCAGTAAAGTTTTGTCTATAGCACATAGTATCAGCAAAGAAGAGACAGATGTTATGGCCTATCCCCTTGTTATGACATCCGAGGCTTTGGCGAATAACAATATATTGAAGACTTTAACTACCACAACAAGAATTGATAAGTCCGATATACATTTCTTTATAGATACTATCATCTCCAAGTTTCTCACCTTAGGCAAACCATACGATATCGAATATCCGATATTTTATATCGACTTAAACTGTGAGGTGAACGAAGACATCATGTCTCATATTCTGAATACGATGGGGAGTAATGAGACGATACGCCACAATGTGGGACTGGAAGATGTGTGTCATTTTAGTACGAAGACATATTCTCGTGAGATGAAGAGAGACTATACTTCTTATACTTATCTTACGGATTATCTATATAGGAAAATACCCGAATCACTCAGACCGGAGTTGTCTAAGTTGAGATTCTTCTCAAAGGGTAATCGCCTTTGTGTGGTATCCATGTCACCTTATCGACTCAATGAGGCAAACCTTGTAGAACATACAGAAGTTCTTCAAGGAACTTTAGGTGAAGTATGGCAATATATATATGCCGTTTCCCAGAAGTTGAATACCGATATAGATAATGAGGAATTCCGTTACCAAAAGCGTAAGAGCTTGGTGGTGATGATGAATTATCTCCTGTCTTTTGCACAGTTTCAGGCTTTGAAATCTTCCCTGAAGGATGCTTTGGCTGATTACACATCTGGCGATTTCCAAATATCGGAACTGGATTTGAATTATCTGCTTGGGGAGAGAGTTGGCAAGGAAGTGGCCGATAAACTCAATCAGGTTTCTGATAAGAATGGAGTGAATCTTGCAGCTATGGTTCCTGCCTATATGGTAGAAGATTCAGTCATACCATTGCTCTATTCCCATCCATATCAGTTTTGGATGAGCATTGGCAATATCGATAATCGAAAGTTATCAATCAGTGAGATGATGTCTAATCAGTTCAGTGCAATGCATTGGCAGGTAGAGATACCTTCTCGTTCTTCTGAGGAAAGTTTCAATCGTTTGCGGTTTGGAGAAAGCTATTCTTCTTTGCATCACAGGTACCTGGCATATTTCAAGGACGAAGCAGTCGTAAGAAAACTGCTCAATAGAGGCATAGATTCTCGTATTGATAGAGGTTCGGTAGTACCTAACTATGTATGTCAGGAGTTGTCTCAGGGATCATCATGGATGCGTCTCTTCAGGTCTGGTGAAAATGAAGATTTTTTCAAAGACCAACTTCTGCGTAGCATGGTTTTCATCTTCCGAAGTTATTGCGAACGGAGGAAGATCAACTTGGTGCATACACAGGAACTTAGATTAATCCTGTTCCTGATAGCTTTGCATGAACAGACTTATGGTGGCAACAATGGAATCTTTGGGCGCAAGTTAGAGGCTTTATATAAAGACAGTTTATATCGGGTTATCGTTTCCTTGGAAGAAACGGAAGAGGATTTGATAGATTTTGCTATAAACAATAAGATAATTAGTAGCGAAGAAAATGATACATGGCGTTTGGCAGATACCCCTTATGTTCATCAGTTGGCCGATGGTGTTGGACTGTCAGAGCAAGATGAGAAACGTTTGTCTGATTATATAGAGTATGTAGACAAGCTTCATGATGAGGGCTATGACTTTTTTGACATGCGTGAGTTGATTAATTATCTAATGTATAATAGAAGTCATCTGAAGGAAGATGCTCATAGCTATTACTTGAAGTTGAAGAATTTCATAGAAGATGATGCAGAATTTGATTTTGCAGATATGGAATCAACCTTCTTTGACTTATATCGCAGAATGCCTGAGCCATTTTTGCAAATTCCGAAATTCGGGGACGTTTCTTCATATATCGGGGACATTCAAAAATATGTTGGGTCAGAAATGGAACCTATTCAGCGTACGATGCAAACGGATCTTCTTTTCGATAAGCTTATTACGTCCTTTTACGTACTCAATGTATGGTCTGAAGTGAATTTTGGTATATCATCAAGTAAATTCAATTTTGATTATCTGGAGCAGAAATTTGAGTATTTATCTGGTCTTTCAGAAGGGAAGATAATCTATGAATGGATTAAAGCCAACGGATCTTTTGATGCGTTGAAAAGAAATCCTTTAGATGCTTTAAAGAGACAGCTTCTGAAGTTATTTAATTATGTATTATGAATACATTTCAATTACATTTGATAAGAAAGGCTCTCGGAGATTCTAACCAATTCGAGCAGAACCTCCGAGGTGCCTTAGAATTATCTTTGGATAGCGAGGATAAAGCCATTGCAGCGTCAGTCTTGAAGTTCTTTCAGGGAATAGAGTTGCAGCCCACTCCGAAACCCACAGGGGAATCTCATTTCAGAAACCTTATCTTTCAAAATCTTCTAATCAAGAATTTTAGAAAGTATGGTGAAACCATCGATAAGCAATATCTTGGTTTGAAATTTCAAGATTCCAATGTGAGGCAAGATACCAATGTAGAACATGCCCCTCAAAGGAGCATATATGTTTTGCTTGGTGACAATGGTTCTGGCAAAAGCTCTCTTTTCGATGCAATGGAGTATCTATGTACAGGGCAGGTTAGCGAAGCTGTTTATCGAAAGATAGAAAAAAAGAATTTTGTCCAGCATGATTCCTCAGCAGAGATGGAGATAGAAATATCTACACTTTCCCAAGATTTAAGCTTGGCAACAAACTCCTCTTTGCTGGCAGAAATTGATCTTCGTAGATTCTTTTTCACAGAGAACAGTATCATGGACTCCAGCAATTTCAAAAGTCTGGAGTCGGTTGAAGATGGCATAAGTGATAATGATGACAATTGGTATAACTTCTTTGCGTATGCCATAGGCTTGGATAAGGATTTTGTTGATTTCATCTTTGATCAGAAAAGTGATTCGCTTTTTGAAAGATTATGCCTCTTCTTGGAGAGGATAAAGAAAATGATGACTACAGATAGTCATGGTGAAACACAATCATTTGAGCAATTATTGATAGATAAAGCAACGTTTCCTTCGGATAGAGAGAAGAAAAGATTGATTGAGTTTAGGGATGGGCTGAACGATATATTGGCAGAATTGAATCAAAATTCTTTTGAAATCAGTAAAATAAAGAACGAGATAGATACTTTAAATGAATCACCAGTAAAGACTCTTTTTAGGACTCAGAAAATTCAGGCTTTGAGAGATTTTCAAAGACAATTGAATGATTTGTTTCCTGATAACCGGCAGCGTCAAGATACTTCTTCAGAAGCTTTAAGTCTTTCCAAGAAGAAGATGGAACAATCTTCAAAAAGTTCTGATGAGCACAAGGTTGATGCACAAGTTATCAAGCCTAAGCTTGTCAGTTTGCTTCAAGAAACTGTAAACCGTCTCAATATTGTGATTGATAGCTCAGTCAGTAATTTTGATCTTTCCAGTATCATAGATATCAAACATCAGTTTGAGACGAGGCAACATGTAAGGAAGCAGCCTGCATTCTATTCTTTAACCCCAGAGGCTATTAATGATCTTCTTTTGAAATTACAGGAATTCAGAGACAATGCGAAGAAAGAAATCAATCAGGCAATCAGAGAGATAATCGATAGCGAGTTCAAGCGAAGCATAGAGAAAATGTTCCATCACATATTTCTTTTTGCCAAAGAAACTTTCCTATTTGATATTAGTCATATTGCAGATGACCGAATTTCTGTAACAGTCAATGGATTGTCAGTGCATAAGTATTTCAATACCTTCCGTTATCGACTTTTCTATTTGGCGATTCAGGCAGCCATTAATTTGGCGAAGATGAAAAGAGAGCAATTCTCTTTTCCTATGGTACTTGATGATATATTCTACGCCAATGATTATAAGAACAAGCGTCAGCTTTTCCATTTCTTCAATGTGTTGAAAGATGAAGCCAAGCGACTGTTGCCAACGCTTCCTTTCCAACTGATATTCTTTACGCATGATGAGCAGCTGTTTTCCACATTGCATAGAAACAAAGAATGGAGACAAGGTCTGGATGTGAACTTTTCAAGGGTGATAGACTATGATGAGTTCAAGCAAATAGAAAGTCAGTATGTGAAAGTTACGGAAACAAAAAAATATTTCAATCTTCATATATCACTTTATGACAATGGGTTATAAGAATCATTTTTTCAATATCCTGGTGGTTGCGGTCTGTTGTCTCATCATCGGATTAGTTGGTTGCACTGCATCTTGTGGTTTTAAGGATAGTCTAACTGATACATATAAGATGCATGCTAAGGATGCAAAGTTTCAGCATGCTTTACTCGATTCGATGCAGAAGGATACGCTTGTTAAAGTTCAGAAATATGCTAAGCAGATGAATACCCTATTTCAGCATTGGGATTCTCTAATTCAGGTAGAGCATAACAACTTAGTACATGCGCAAAAATCAGCAGACCAGAATCTCTCTATATGGTTAGCGGTTATAGCTGCTATTTGTACGATTCTTCCTGTTGTTCTTGGAATTAATCAAACCAGCAGTTTTGATGCGAAACTGGATGTTTACAAACAATATGTAGATGACAAAGTACAAGAGTTTAAGGATCAATTAGACAAAGAAATAAATGGTTCAAAGAATGATATTGTGTCGGCAAAACAGGAATTCAATAACCACATAAAAGAAAAAATAAGTGATTTCAGAAAGGATGTTGAAACGATGAACAGAGTTATGACTGAATATCATAAGGAGATGAGTAATATCCGCCTGATGTCATTTCTTAATATATTTTGTCAGAACATTCGAATGCTTAGAGATTTGCAGGACTTGGAAATTAGAGAAAATACCCATCTTACCTGTCCAGAACTGGTTCGTAACAGCATCCATTCGATAGCGCAAAATGCCAAGGAATGTAAAGATAGGTTTGAGCAAGATAAAGAAACATGGAAAGACGAGGATACCATAATTATTTTCCGAGCTCAATTAAGTTCTCTTTGTAGCATACGTGATTTGGCTTATGAATATGAGAATCTATTTACTGGTGTGAATCTGCTAAGGCTTCAACGACTGAAGGATGTCTTATCCTTTTATTTGCAGGAAAAGGCAAAACTTATGCCGACGGCAAAGTTGAAAGATGCAGAGGATGCGATGAATAAAATCGTTGAATCTTCTAGTAGCTTGAAATCTTTGTTTGACGAATTGCTAAAAGAGGAATAAAGGTTTTACCGAACCTCTTTTTCGAAGGTCGATAAACCTCATATAAAGAAGATAAATTTGTAAATTATGAGCGATTTTAAGACAAGAGTTTTGTGCGTTGATATGGAGCAAGACATTATTGACTTTCTTAAAAGTGAATCAATGGAAGTCTATGATGGTAAGTTGGGACCGTTTATTGATGCACGTAATTTTGATTCTAATTGGGATGTTCTTCCTTTGAAAGTAAATCTACATGTTCCTGACAATCTTCATGAATATTCAGTTATAATTGAAGATTTATCTGCACATAGAGAAACTATACCTTATGATTACCAAGCAAACAATGTAAGGCAAAAATTCTTTGATACTGAGAATAGTTTTAGATGTTTATGTTTGAAAAGACCTCAAAATATCTTTGATCCGATTCCATTTGGCGCTTCGCTAATTAAATATGAATTAAAAAGCAAAGACGATTTTCTGATAAAAATCTTATTTCAATCTAAAAGATATGAGATAAGTTATTATCAAATGAATGGCAATTATTATGATGCAAATACATTTGGAAGATTTTCCAATTATGAGTATATTAATGATTTTGCCCGTGAGCCAAAAAGTGGAGATAGGGTAATTATTGCTGATAATAAATTGGCAAAAGCGTTATTTGTTGGTTTAGAAGATCAAGTATCATATGTGCAGACATATTATCATCCTTGCTATTATGATACTGATCATATTACTAAAATAATGAATGAAAACTATTTGCCATTACTTACCAATAACCAAGGAGACATAATTTCTTATGTTTATTACGAAGAAAATGAGAGTATGACGATTATGTTTCCATTAGTTAAGGATAAAAGAATATTGTTGGAACGATTGTTTAAAGATTTCCTTTATCAGAAATTCTCAGAATTGTTTCCAATGCAAGCTGAAAAATCATGGTTAACAAACCAAGAATATGAACTGCCAGAGATTATTAAACTTAATAGAGATAAAGAAGAGGCTCTCCGATTATACGAAAAGACAATCGTACAGAAAGATGAGGAGATTAAGACCATTCGCAAAAAGTATGAATTTCTTTATGATATGCTCATAGAGACAGGTGATACTTTAGTCACCAATGTGAAACAATATTTGGAATGGTTAGGTTTTGATAAAGTGCAATCAATGGATGAAGAAGTAAAGGAGGGAGAAGATTTTCAGGAAGATTTGCAGATACACTTAGACAATAACGAATTGTTGATAATAGAGGTTAAAGGTCTTTATGGAACATCCAAAGATAACGAATGTTCACAGATTTCAAAAATTGAACTTCGTCGTATACATGAACGTAAATATTCAAACGTTCATTCTCTCTACATTGTCAATAATCAAAGGGGAAAAGAACCTCTCAAGCGACAGATGCCACCATTTACTGATTCTCAAATTAAAGATGCAAAGTTTGCACATAGAGCAATGACTTATACCTACCAGTTATTCAACATGTATTTTGAAATAGAGGCAGGTATAATTACAAAGGAAGAAGCCCGAAATGCTCTCTTTCAAAACGGTCTTGTGGATTTTCGTTCAAACTTTAAATCTCTAGGTAAACCATATAACTATTTTAAAAATAATAAAGTAGCTTGTATAGAATTGCATGATACAATCCTGTCTGTGGGAGACAAAGTTTACTTTGAAGATGATAGAAAGAGATTGAATGTAGTGGAAATCGTAAATATTCAAGTAGATCGTCAGAATACGCAAACAGCAAGAGATGGTAAGGTTGGAATAGAATTCAATATGAAAGTACCGAAAGGAGCAGTTCTTTTATACAAGAACCTATAGTCCCATGCGGTCCCATCCCGCACAACCTGGCGAAGACCTTTGATGGTCCGCCAACCTTAGAGCGTAGCGGTTCTGAGCACTGGAGGGCGGTTACATCCTCTCGTTCCTGAGGTTTCTGTCCCCTAGAAGGGGAACCGAAGAGGTCGTAAAGACTATTGAAGAGAGGTTTGGTGAGAAAGGTGGAGCCTTCTTTAATGGTAAAGAAGGACGGGATGATTTTAGAAAAAAGAATATAAAAACACAATATCACTATGAATGATTTTAAAGATATAAAAGTAGCAGTAGCCGGTACCGGCTACGTAGGTCTGAGTATAGCAACCCTGTTATCTCAGCACCATCATGTAACAGCAGTAGATGTAATCCCAGAGAAGGTGGAGAAACTCAACAATAAGATTTCTCCAATCCAGGACGATTACATCGAAAAGTATTTGGCTGAAAAGCCATTGAACCTCGTGGCAACCCTTGACGGCAAGTCAGCCTATAAGGATGCAGACTTCGTAGTGATTGCAGCACCAACCAACTACGACCCAGTGAAGAACTACTTCGATACAACCCATGTAGAAGAAGTCATCGACCTGGTTCTGGAGGTAAACCCAGATGCAGTGATGGTCATCAAGAGCACCATCCCTGTAGGTTACACCCGCAACCTCTACTTGAAGTATGCCAAGAAGGGTGTGAAGAAGTTCAACCTCCTCTTCTCTCCAGAGTTCCTTCGAGAGAGCAAGGCACTCTACGATAACCTTTACCCAAGCCGTATCATCGTAGGCTATCCAAAGATTATTGATTGTCCAGAGTTCGCAGAGGAGAACGAGGCTATCGAGTCAGTAACCAATGTCGAGATGTTGAAGGAAGCTGCCAAGACCTTCGCCGCTCTGCTCCAGGAAGGTGCCATCAAGGAGAACATCGATACTCTCTTCATGGGTATGAAGGAAGCAGAGGCAGTCAAACTCTTCGCCAATACCTATCTGGCACTCCGAGTAAGCTACTTCAATGAGTTGGATACATACGCAGAGGTAAAGGGACTCGATACCAAGGCAATCATCGATGGCGTAGGTCTTGATCCACGAATCGGCACCCATTACAACAACCCAAGCTTCGGCTATGGTGGTTATTGCTTGCCAAAGGATACCAAGCAGCTCCTGGCAAACTATGCCGATGTTCCTGAGAACCTGATTGAGGCAATCGTAGAGAGCAACCGTACTCGCAAGGACTATATTGCTGATGCCGTACTCCAGAAGGCAGGCTATTACAGCTATGCCGATGCCAACAGCTATGATGCCAGCAAGGAGCACAGCTGTGTGATTGGTGTCTATCGCCTGACCATGAAGTCAAATAGCGACAACTTCCGCCAGTCAGCCATCCAGGGCATTATGAAGCGTATCAAGGCAAAGGGCGCAGAGGTCATTATCTATGAGCCAACCTTGGAAGAAGGCAGCACCTTCTTCGGTAGTAGAGTAGAGAACAATCTCGAAGCCTTCAAGTCACAGAGCCATGCCATCATCGCTAACCGCTACGATGCTTGTCTGGATGATGTAAAGGATAAGGTTTATACACGTGATATTTTTAGAAGAGATTAGTAAAATATAGGAGATTTATTTATGAAAGCGTCAGTTCAGTATGATGATTTAAAAGGAACAGCTGCTGCGGATGTTTCTGATTTTCACCAGTCTTCTTTGCAGAATTATTTGATTAATTCTTATGAACAATACGATGGTGATAGATATGAGTGTTATGGATGCTCTATTTTTATCTCTGGTCAACAAATACAGCCGCAAGGTAATATTGTTTTTGTTTGCAAGGATAAAATAGAGAATAAATATGTAAAGTTTTATCCATTAAAAGACATTACTTTAGATGAAATTTTCTCTCTGTTTAAGAGATTTGAAGTTGTCATAGGAGACCATATTGATAAGATTGAGGTCGATGACAAAGATTACTTGGATTTAAAATAAACTGCAAGTAATAATTGCCCCATGCGATCCCATCCCGCACAACCTGGTGAGACCTTTGATTGGCTCGCCAACCTTATAGCGTAGCGGTTCTGAGCACCGGAGGGCGGTTACATCCTCTCGTTCCTGAGGTTTCTGTCCCCTAGAAGGGGTCGTAAAGACTATTGAAGAGGGGCTTGGGGAAAGCGGTGGAGCTCTCCCTTGCAGGAGAGACGGAGAGGTAGAAAAATACCTTCCTTAATGGTAAGGAAGGACGGGTAGGTTTTCGAAACAATAATAATATTATTCGGTAGGCGAAGCACCACTAGCATTTTTTATGAGCTACTTTTCGCTTTTGGTGTGGAGCCTACCTTTTAAATAACGATATAAAGTTAAAACAAAGATATAAAGCCATGAAAGGAATAGTATTAGCAGGTGGTAGCGGTACACGCTTGTACCCAATCACCAAAGGCATCAGCAAGCAGCTGATTCCTATCTTTGATAAACCGATGATATATTACCCAATATCGGTATTGATGTTGGCAGGTATCCGTGAGATACTCATTATCTCAACACCATTTGACTTGCCAGGTTTCAAACGACTTTTAGGCGATGGAAGCCAGTTCGGAGTGAAGTTCGAATATGCCGAGCAGCCATCACCAGATGGCTTAGCCCAAGCCTTCATTATTGGTGAGAACTTCATTGGTAATGATTCCGCTTGTCTCGTATTAGGCGATAATATCTTCTATGGTGCAGGATTGAACCAGATGCTTCATCAGGCAGTAGTAGATGCAGAACAGAACAACAAGGCTACTGTGTTTGGTTATCGTGTTAGCGATCCTGAGCGATATGGTGTTGCAGAGTTTGATGAGCAGGGCAATTGCTTAAGCATTGAGGAGAAGCCTGAGCATCCAAAGAGCAACTATGCTGTGGTAGGCTTGTACTTCTATCCTAATAAGGTGGTGGAAGTAGCTAAACATATTAAACCTTCAGCTCGTGGTGAGTTGGAAATCACAACGGTGAACCAGGAGTTCTTGAAGGATAAGCAGCTGAAGGTACAGACTATGGCTAGGGGATTCGCATGGCTTGATACTGGAACCCACGATTCTCTTTCAGAAGCATCAACCTTTATCGAAGTCTTGGAGAAGCGCCAAGGGTTGAAGGTGGCTTGTCTGGAAGGCATCGCCTATCGACAGGGATGGATTTCTGCAGAGCAGTTGAAAACGAATGCTCTGCCTATGTTGAAGAACGACTATGGTAAGTATCTCCTTGGTCTTCTAAAAGAGAACGTAAATACATTGAAATTGAATTTATCATATTGATTTTCGTGTTTTTTATCTCTTAAAATGATTTTTTTATTTTATAAGTTTAAATATTTATGATTCCATTTAACAAACCTTATTTCTCTGGTAGAGAATTGAAGTATTTAGAGGAAGTTTGTCATTCGACAACTATGAGTGGCAATGGTGATTTTACCAAGAAGTGTCATACCTTTTTTGAGCAAAAGTATGGTTTCAAAAAGTGTCTTTTGACAACTTCGGGTACTGACGCATTGGAAATGTGTGCAATGCTTTGTAACTTAAAGCCTGGTGATGAGGTAATTGTACCTTCTTATACATTCGTATCTACAGCTTTGGCATTCCTTCGTGAAGGTGCAAAGGTTGTATTTGCAGACAGTTCTGCAGAAAATCCTAATATGGAGGTTGAGCAGATTGAGCCATTGATCAATGAGAAGACCAAGGTGATTGCTGTGGTTCACTATGCAGGTGTTGCTTGTGACATGGATGCTATTATGGCTCTTGCAGAGAAGCATAATTTGCTGGTAGTTGAGGATGCTGCTCATTGCATCGATTCATTCTATAAAGGTCGTCCATTGGGTAGCATCGGTCATTTGGGTGCATTCTCTTTCCATGAGACCAAGAACATCAGTAGTGGTGAAGGTGGTATGTGCGTTATCAATGACGAGCGTTTTGTTCGTCGTGCCGAGATCATCTGGGAGAAGGGTACCAACCGTGCCGAGTTCTATCGTGGAATGGTCAACAAGTATGGTTGGGTAGATATGGGTTCTTCATTCTTGCCATCTGAGTTCAATGCTGCATATCTTTGGGCTCAGTTGGAGCAGCTTGATGATATTCAAGGTAAGCGTAAACATATTTGGAATCGCTATTTTGAGGGATTGAAAGGTAAGATTGGTAATGACGTGAAATTGCCTTATATCCCTGAGTATGCAACCAATAATGCACATATGTTCTATCTCCTCTGTCCAAGTTTGGAGTATCGTACTGCATTGATGAAGTTCTTGAAGGAAAATGATGTACAGACCACTTTCCATTATTTACCACTACATAGTAGTAAGTTTTATGCAAAGAAACATGGAAATCGTAAATTGCCTAATTGTGATTTCTATGGAGATTGTCTTGTAAGATTGCCTTTATATTATGAATTATCTGACATGGAGGTGAATAAAATAATTGGGCATATTATAGATTTTTGTTCTAAATATTAATAATTTATCCTCATCTGAAGTTGGTCAGCTAGCGGGATTCGAATTCTCGGTGAGGTACAGAATATTACAAAAATGAGATTACATTTATTTCAAGACGAGAAAATTATAAATAGAACTATATTCTTTTTTGAAAAGGTATATCCTGGAGAAAATAAGTTTGTAGTAGTTTTACCTAAAAATAAAATTAAATGTAAATATGTTAATGTGGACAATACTAATGTATTTGTAGTACATTATAATACTGAAGAGTTTTGGAGAATAATTGGTCAAGTTAACTGTTATAATGAAATTATTATTCATTATCTTACAGATGATATGACCTTATTCTTGTCAAAGATAGATCATCCTAATATTTATTGGATAGAATGGGGTGGTGATCTCTATAACCATCTCCTTCGGTATAAAGGTTTTCAGTTATATTATGATGATAATTTAGTTGCAAAGATGAGAAAGCCAAGATGGCCTGTTTTTTTGTATAAATTGCTTGATAAATTTAATGTGTTTATAAAAGCGCAAAAAAGAATAAAAGTTCTTCATAAGATTAAATACTTTTTGCCAGATAGTATGTATGATGAGTATCCTATGATTATTAATGCTTATCCACAGTTCAAACATCTTATATATAAAGATTTTTTTTATTATCCTTTACACGAAATTTTAGGTGATTTATCTAATTCTTTAACTAGAGGATCGAAGATAATAATAGGAAATTCTTGCTCTTTTACAAATAATCATATTCATGTCTTCAATGAACTAAAGAAAATTGATGTAAATAATAAAATCGTCGTTCCGTTGAGTTATTCGGGAAACCAAAGATATAGAGAATTCTTAATTAATAAGGGGGAAGAGTTATTTGGTAGCAGATTTGAACCTGTTACTGAGTATATGAGCTTAGCTGAATATAATAATCTTTTGCTTTCTGCTAATGTTTTCATTTATGGAAATCTGAGACAAGAAGCTGTAGGGAATATTTTGATTGCATTATACATTGGAGGAAGTGTATTCTTGGATGATAATAACCCTTTACTTTCTTTTTATAAGCGATTAGGACTTGAAATATATCCACTCTCTGAGTTAACTTCTCAAAGAATTAATTCCAAACTTTCTTATGATAAAATCATGCAAAATAGACAGATTCTTGAGAAATATTATTCAAATGAAAGGTTGGAAAAAATTATAAAACAAAACTTTTAGTTTTAAAATGAACGATATTAAAAAACAATTATTGAAAGGTTCTATTTATACAGCACTTTCGAAATACTTGAATATTGGTTGTCAATTAATTGTTACTGCATTTTTAGCACGTTTGTTGTCACCTGCAGATTTTGGTTTAGTAGCGATAACAACTGTGATAATAATGTTCTTTGATATTTTGGCTGATGTAGGTTTTGGACCTGCAATAATACAGAACAGAGATATGTCAGATAAAGATATAAATCATGTATATTCTTTTTCTATTTATTTTTCTGTAGTGTTGGTTGCTGTTTTTATAATTTGTATAAAGCCTATTGCTATATTTTACGAAGAAAAGTCTTTGGTTAATTTATGCTTTGTTTTGTCTTTTCAATTAATTTTTACGACATTTAATATTGTGCCAAAGGCTTTAATGCTAAAGTTTAAAAAATTTCGCAGTATAGCTGTTGTGTCTATTGTTAATTCTATTGTTTTTGGAATATTATCTGTAGCTGCTGCTTTTTGTGGCTTAGGTATTTATTCTTTGTTAATAGTCCCTGTAGGTAATAGTATTAGTACTTTTTGGGTCTACAAACACCAATGTGGAGTCGATTTGGTATTTTATATAAAGCCTAGTTTCGAACCTGTAAAAAAACTGCTTTCATTTTCTTTGTATCAGTTTTCTTTTAATTTTGCAAACTACTTTTCTAGAAATCTCGATAAAATTCTTATTGGGCGTTTTATAGGAATGGATAGTTTGGGCTATTATGAGAAGTCATACAGATTAATGACTCTTCCTATTTCTACATTGCAGAATGTATTGACGCCAACTATACAACCTGTACTTTCTGAATATCAAAACAATAAAGAGCTAATATATGAATATTATAAAAAAATATCAAAGGTATTTCTGGTTGCAGGAGTAATAGTTACTAGTTATTTCTTCTTTTGCTCTAGAGAATTAATATTTTTAATATTTGGCTCCCAGTGGAATTCTGCCGTGCCTATATTTAGAATACTTTCGTTGTCAATTTTTACACAACTCTTAGATTCTTTATCTGGAGGCTTTTTGCAAGCTTCAAATTCTGTAAAATACTTGTTTAAAACTGGTATATATTCTGCTGTTATTAATGTTACTATGCTTGTAATTCCTTTACTTGTTTTTAAAGATTTAGAGATTACTGCATATTTTATAACAATAGCTTTTTATATGAATTTTATCTTGGCTCTCTATTATGTAATTTTTAAAGCATTTAGAACTTCTGTTTGTGATTATTTGACAATTTTTCCTAAACCGATGATTCTTTTTTTGGTGTTAATGATAGGAATGTTTTTTATTAATTCTTTGAATTTTGATATATTATTAGGATTGTGTTTTAAAACAATATATGTTATTGCATCCACTCTTTTATTTGCTTTTAAAGCCAGATATGTAAATCTTAAAAAAATTTTAAAATAATTAGTTGGTATGTTGGAATCTCCCTTTACTCTTTTATTTCTATATTTGTTAGTCGTATTTATTTTTTTTGCTCAATCAAAAAAAAAATTGTTAGATTCACAGAATAATTTTTTCTTTTATGTGTCATGTGTTTTAATGATTTTTGTTTGTGCTGCAAGAGGTGAAGGAATAGGTGCGGATACGGAAGTCTATAAAATGTCTTATGATTCAGGAATGTTTGTTGATACAGTATCATATGAACGGACTTGGATATATATATGTTCTTTTGTTAAGTTCTTCTTAAAAAAAGATTTTGATGTTGTGATATTGATTTATTCACTGATATGTTTTTTACCGGTAATATTTGTTGTTCGCAAGGAAACAAAATATCCATATATGGCATTCTATATTTTTATAGTAATAGGACTGTTTTTTGCTAACTTCAATATAATGAGACAATGTGCTGCTATGTCAATTTGTCTTTATTCTTTTTATTTGCTTCGTCGAAAAAAATATTTATTTTTCGCTCTATTTTGTGGTTTTGCTATATTGTTTCATGCTACTGCTTCAGTCTTTTTTTTCATTGTTTTTGCAACTTATTGTTTTTCAAAACTTTCTTATAAAGGAAAAATAATGTTGCTTCTCTTTTCTTTAATGATTGGTCCTTTGTTTTATGGAGTTATTAACTCATTAGCTGTATATGCTTCTTGGGATAAATATCAAAACTATAAAGAGTATGCCGATACTAAAAGTGTTAATTTCTTTGCTAATTTTTTGGTTAATATTATTCATACGTGTTGGACAATACTGATTTATCGGCATTTCAAAGATTTTAGAGAACCAAATAAGTTTTCATATATTAGTATGTATCTTTTATCTGTTGTTTTGGCTAATCTTTTCGTGTATAATATAGGTATTAACCGAATTGTATTTTATGCAAAATATTCGGCCATTATCGCTATTCCTTATTTATGGGAACTTTATTGTTCGCATAATTTAAGTGTAAAAATTAGTTATCCTAATACCTTTAGGTGTCACTTGCATTATTATTTTGTATTTCTTTTTCTAATGTATATATTGTCTATTTTTCAAAATTCAAATGGGGTTTTCCCATTTTAAAATCGTTATTTCATATGAATAAAGTTTTAGTTTCCGTAATTATACCTACTTATAAGCGTCCTCAATTTATAGCTCGTGCAGTGAACAGTGTTCTTCAGCAAACATATGCTAATGTTGAGATAATTGTTGTGGATGATAATGATCCGACTTATCCTGATAGGAAGGCAACAGAGAAAGTAATGGAACAATATCATGATAATCCACAAGTAATTTATTTGCAGCATGACAAAAATCGTAATGGTTCTGCAGCTCGCAATACTGGATGGAGGCAAGCCAAGGGCAAATATATTACCTTTTTAGACGATGATGATGAGATAGCTTCTACGAAGATTGAGAAACAAGTCTATTGTCTTGAAACACTAGATGATTCATGGGGGGCTTGTTATACAGCCTATCACACTCTTATGCCAGATGGAAGTATCCAAATGTCATCTACAAATCAAAGTGGTGATGTTTACTTACGAGCCTTAATGCGAACATTTTATGTAGGGTCAGGATCTAATGTACTCCTTCGTAAGAAAGTAGTAGATGAGATTGGTGGATATGATGAGTCTTTTAAGCGTAACCAAGATGTTGAATTTATGGCTCGTGCCTTTGAAAAATATAAAGTTGCTTTTATAAATCAGGATTTGTTAACAATCCATTGGGAAGTTAGAGCCGTCAAGCGCACGTTTAAGTTTTGTGATGGAATAACACAGTTTTACTTGAAGAAAATGAGTGGTAGAATAAATAAATTAGCTCCGCAAGATAAGCATAGAGTTGTTGCTGTTATATCATTAGATCGTGCACGTTTAGCCTATTATTATAAAGAATTCAAAGTTATACGTCATATTCTCAATGAAGGTAACGTCTCATTTATTGAACTGGGTAAATATATTCTCTATCTTGCAAAACGTGTTATTACAAAAAAATCTTATGGATTCTATTTGTAAGAATGTGTTGGTATAATAAATTCGAATTTTAAAATGACTTTTCAATCATTAGAATATCTATTGTTTTTCCCTGTAGTATTCCTTCTCTATTATACACTGTGTCGCAGAAGTAAAATGCTACAAAATGGACTTATAGTTGTAGCAAGTATTGTGTTCTATAGCTGGTGGGACATTCGGTTTATAGGCTTATTATTGCTCACGGCTTTTTCTACATACTTTGCTGCATGGTGGTTAGGAAAGACTGATAAGCAGAAAACACGTAAATGGATTCTGGCAGGAACAACTATTCTTAACGTGGGCATATTGTTTTTCTTTAAGTATTACAACTTCTTTGTGCAAACTTTTGTAGATGCTTTCTCGCTTATAGGGTTGCATGTTGGAGTATCAACTCTGAAAATAATATTGCCTGTTGGTATAAGTTTTTACACCTTTTCCGCTCTTAGTTATAGCATTGATGTATTCCAACGTAAGGTAGAGCCTACGAAAGATATCTTGGCGTATCTGGCCTATGTGATGTTTTTCCCAAGCATCTTAAGCGGTCCTATAAGTAGAGCCCAAAGGCAGTTACCGCAGTATTTCAAGCTTCGTGTATTTGGTTATGATAAAGCAGTGAGTGCATGTAAGCTAATCCTATTGGGGGGGTAATAAAGCTTTGCTTAGCCGACAGATTAGGCATTTATGTGGATGCCGTTTATAGCAATATAGCCCATCATAATGGCACGACATTGTTACTTGCCAGTATTCTTTATACCATACAGATTTATGCAGACTTTGCAGGATATTCATTGATGGCAATAGGTTGCGGAAGGATGTTGGGCATTGAGTTGCCAGAGAACTTCTGTCGCCCCTATTTTGCAAGGACTGTAACTGACTTTTGGCGGAGATGGCACATATCACTTACGACATGGTTTCGTGATTATATCTATTTTCCTTTAGGTGGCAATAGATGCAGCAAAGCTCGTTGGGCATTTAATACCATAGCTGTGTTTACTATAAGTGGGCTGTGGCATGGGGCAGCATACACCTTTGTGATATGGGGCGCTTTTCATGGCTTGTGCATGGTTGTTGAACGTCTTGCTTATGGAAATCGGATAAAGGCAATTACTAATGACATTAATTTGGTTAATACATTGCGCTTAATCTTAACTTTCACCATCGTAAATTTTGCTTGGGTGTTTTTCCGTATTACCAATTTGCCAGATGTATTTCTAGTATTTAAAAAGATATTAACTGAGCATGGAAGTCCATTTGTAGATGCAGACACCTTGTTCTATGCGGTTATGTTTGCCATTCTTCTATTTATCATAGAATTTATGGAAGAGCATTTTAAGGGTAGGATTAAAGTGCTTAGCAGTAAACACTTTGTAGTGCGTTGGAGTGCTTACATTGCAATGGTAATGATGATTCTGCTTTTCGGAGTTCTTGATGGTGGATCTTTTATTTATTTTCAATTTTAAGGGTATATGAAAAATAACAAGACCTTATTTGCTTTTTGCTTAAAGATAGTGATACTGTTTGTTGTCCTTTTCTGTGTTGACAGAATGGTAGGAGCAGCATTTGTCGGTATGAAAACGTTAGGACTGGAGCGTAATCCAGAGAATATGTGGCTTAAAACTCCTTATACCGTAGAGAAGGTAAAGACTGATATAGTGGTTATAGGCTCGTCGAAGGCTACACATAATTATATTCCTGATACCTTATCACATAATTTGCATATGAATGCTTACAACTGTGGGCAGGATGGTTGTTTTTTTCTCTATCAGAATTGTATTATCAACATGATACTCGATCGCTATACACCAAAAGTTATATTGTGGGATATTCAGCCAGAATCGTTTATAAAGAATGATGTGGCGAATGAATACCAGAACATTCGTTATCTAACTCCTTATTATCGTAGCAGTCAGTGGGTTAAACATTATATAGATAGTGAATCCCCAAAAATGCCGATTCGCATGCTTTCCGAAATGTATGGCTATAACTCGAAGTTGTTTAATTACATTTTTCCATTAGTTACTCATGCATCTTCTACGAAGCATGGTTATATTCCCTTACCTTCATCTGGTTATGCTTATCCGAGAATGAAGCTGGAGCCGCAAAATGAAGATGTAGAAGTTTCACCAGATTTCCTTACGTTTTTAGACAAAACATTAAAGCGTTGTCGTTTAAAAGGGTGTGACGTAAGACTCTGTATTTCGCCTGTATATTTGAAGAAAAGTGCTTTGACACGTCATGCAGAAGAATCTATTTCTCGGATAGCTGATATTAATGACGTACGTTGTATGAACTATCATTCTGATTCTGAATTTATGGGTGATTCAACATTATTTAAGGACGCACATCACTTGAATGATTGTGGGGCAAAGAAATTTACAAGAATTATTTGTGGTTTGAATTGAGAATCTATATATAAACTATGAGATATAATAAAAACAAAATTATTCGTTCTGTTACTGTTCCGCAATCTTTAGACTTTTGTCGAGAGATGATGATTAAGATGCGGGCAATGGGGTATGATATGGTGGCTGTTACGTCGCCTGGACCTGAACTTGATGAACTTAGAGATGTGGACGGATTCCATTGTGTGGCAGTGCCGATGGAGAGACATATTTCTATTGTGAGAGATCTAAAGTCGCTCATAAAGATGATAAGAGTATTTCGTAAGGAGAAACCACAGGTGGTGCATTCTATGACTCCCAAGGCTGGCATGATATGTATGGTGGCAGCATGGCTGACTCATGTTCCTGTGCGAATCCATACTTTTACAGGTCTTGTATGGCCTACGGCAACAGGTATGAAAAGAAAGTTGTTGATGATGACAGACTGGCTTACCTGCGCTTGCGCTACGTATGTGATTCCTGAGGGGCAAGGAGTGCTTAATGATCTTAAGAATTGGGGCATTACCAAGAAACCTATGAGAGTTTTAGGATATGGAAATGTGAGGGGCGTAGATATGGATTATTGGAAAAAAACGAATGCATCATCCAATAAGCTTAGAGTAATAAAGCGGGATGATGTGTTTACTTTCATCTTTATCGGACGTATTGTTAGAGATAAAGGCATTAATGAGTTGATTGCAGCCTTTGATAAATTATCTCAAGAGTACAAGGTTCGTCTTCTGCTTGTAGGAAAATTTGAAGATACACTTGATCCAGTATCTGATTCAACTAAGAAAATCATTGAAGTTAATTCTTCTATTGAGTATTTGGGTCCTCAATATGGTACTGATTTGCTTGCATGCTATGCAGCAAGTGATTGCTTTGTTTTTCCTAGTTACAGAGAGGGGTTTCCTAATACGGTACTTGAAGCTGGGGCGATGGGATTGCCTTCTATAGTTACAGATATTAATGGTTCTAGAGAAATTGTCGTTTGCAAAAATGAGGAAAATGTTACTCCTGTCAAGGATATGAAAGTTTGCGATAATGGTATAATTATTCCTTCTAAGAATGAGAAAGTACTTTATCAGGCAATGGAAGCTGTTGTAAAGAATGAGAAGATGAGAGTTAGTATGTCTTTACAAGCTCGTAAAATGATAGCATCAAGATTTGAACAAAGTTTTGTGCAACAATGTCTGATTGATTTTTATAAAGAGATAATGTAAGTTCTTTCTTTTTTATATCACCTAAGCTGGCTTTAATTAGTATTATTGAACAAGCCCAAGTGCTTACTGCGCTTGACTGTTTTACGTTTTGTTGAATTATTAACAATTTAAAATGAAATATGTTATACGAAATTGCGCATGTCATAAAAGACAAATTTAGTTTCTTTTGGGAAGTAGTAGAGTGGGGAAATAAAATACTTTTTATCTTCCAACATAAGAGAAATATTAAAGATATACCAAGTTTGTTGAATCAGATAAGTACAGATTCCCTTATAATCAGAATGACAAAAGAGACAGATGCTCCTAAATTAGCTGCTTTCTTTAAAGAACAACCAGAAAATGCATTTAAATTTTTCAAGCCTCATGGCTTTGATGAAAAATCTATGTTAAAAGTGATACGCAATAAATCATTTTTGACATTTGTTGTCACGGAAGGTGAGGTGATAGTTGGCTATTTTTTTCTAAGATGTTTTGCTAATGGTAAATGTTTTAGAGGGAAAATAGTTCATAAGAAATGGCAAGGTAAAGGTATAGCAAAGCTTATGGGTAAAGCTATGACTTTAGTTTCCGAAAAATTGAATTTGCGTATGTTTGGGTCTATCTCACCAGATAATTATGCTTCTATGGCTTCTGCCAAAGCTTCTAATAACTTAAAGGTTCATAAGGTTTTGGAAAATGGGTATTTTTATATAGAGTTTTTACCGAAAAGTCAAGAATGACATAACATAAAAATGACTGTTAAAATTATGGCATATATTAGATTAAGTGCTGCTGAAGCAGCAGCGATGATTAACGATCAAGATACAATCGGTTTGAGTGGTTTTACTCCAAACGGTGTGCCTAAGGCCACCTTCCGCGAACTCTCCAAGAGAGCCGTGGCTGAACATAAGGCGGGCCGACCTTTCCAGGTGGGCATCTTAACAGGAGCTTCTACTTCGCAGAGTATTGAAGGTGACATGGCAGCAGCTCATGCCATCAAGTTCCGTGCGCCATTTTCTACCAACAAGGATTTTAGAACTCACACCAACCTGGGCGAGATAGATTATGAGGATATGCACCTCGGTCACATGGCTGAGCGTCTGCGCCGTGGTTTCTATGGCGAAATAGACCTTGCCATCATCGAGGTTTCCGATTTGGAAGAAGGCGAAACCACCTGCAAGGCATTCCTTACCTCTGCCGGCGGCATCGTTCCTACCATCGTTAGATTGGCAAAGAAGGTGCTCATCGAGAAGAATACCTTCCACAGTCCAGCTTCCCGTTATCTGCACGATGTGTATGAGATAGCAGAATGCCCGTTCCGCACCCCTATCCCAATCTTGAATGTGGGCGACAGAATTGGCAAGGAATATGTGGAGATTGATGCACATAAGATTATCGGTGTAGTGGAATGCAACATCCCTGAAGAGGCGCGTGCCTTCAAGCCTCTCGATCCTGTAACCGAGCAGATGGGACACAATGTGGCTGATTTCCTGGTCAGCGACTTGAAGAAGGGACGTATTCCTTCTCAGTTCCTGCCTTTGCAGAGCGGTGTGGGCGTAACTTCCAACGCCGTATTGGAGGCTTTGGGACAAAATCCTAACGTGCCGGTATTCAGCGTCTATACCGAGGTGGTTCAGGATGCAGTAGTGAAATATATGCGTGAAGGACGAATCAAGGATGCATCCTGCTCTTCGCTTACCGTAACCAACGAGACTTTGAAAGAGGTATATGATGATATTGAATACTTCAAGAAGCATCTCACCATCCGCCAGAGCGAGATTTCCAACTCTCCGGAGGTCATCCGCCGACTGGGTGTCATCGCCATGAACACCGCCATCGAGTGTGATATCTATGGCAACGAGAACTCCAGCCATATCTGTGGCAGCAAGCTGATGAACGGTATCGGCGGCTCCTGCGATTACGAGCGCAATGGTTACATTTCTATCTTCACCACGCAGAGTACCACCAAGAATGGTTGCATCTCTGCCATTGTTCCGATGTGCAGTCACGTGGATAGCACTGAGCATGATGTGGATGTTATCGTTACCGAGCAGGGCGTTGCCGACCTTCGTGGCAAGGGTCCTTTGCGCCGTGCCAAGGAGATTATCGAAAACTGTGCGCACCCGGATTATCGTCCTATGCTCCGTGAGTATCTGAAGTTTGCAGAAAAGGGACACGAGCCACAGAGCATGCGTGCCGCCCTCGCTATGCACGATACCTTCCTGAAGAAGGGTGATATGAGATTGACTGATTTCGGAGAATATCTATAAAAATTGCATCTCATATCTCTATAAGATTAGAGATGTGAGATGTAAGGTTCTTTTACAATTGAACAATGTGCTCAAACTAAGGAATAAATATTTTTTAGAACAAAACAATGCTCTTTAAAGTGGCTTTGAAAACTAGAAAGCTTATGTTTCTTAATAGTAAAATAATTAGATTATGTTTTGCAAGAGATTATTTGATATAGCAACATCCCTTTGCGGTTTGCTTTTGATATGGTGGATATTTCCGCTTGTGGCTTTTCTTATTCATAAGAAGATGCCGGGAGGTTCGGCTTTCTTTGTTCAGAAGAGAGTGGGAAAGGGTGGTAAGTTGTTCAAGTGTCATAAGTTCCGCTCGATGGTGGTGAATCATAATGGTTCATCGGTATCGGTAGCGGGTGATAGTAGAATCACTCCCTTTGGTGCGAAGCTTCGCCATTATAAGATTGATGAGTTGCCGGAACTTTGGGACGTGTTGATTGGTAACATGAGTTTTGTGGGACCTCGTCCTGATGTTCCAGGTTATGCTGATAAGTTGGAGGGTGATGACAGGGATGTGCTGAAGCTTCGTCCTGGTATCACTGGCCCTGCTACCTTGAAATATCGCCTGGAGGACGAAATGATTTCTGAGTATGTGGCAAAGAAACAGGCTGAGGGTGATACTCGTCCTATGCAGGAAATAGCTACTGAGTATAATGACAAGGTGATATATCCTGATAAGGTTCGCCTTAACTGCTATTACTATCGCCATTATTCCTTCTGGAAGGATATTGAAATGATATTCGCTACCGTGCTTGGTAGAAAAGTGAAGTTTGCTGGGGAGGAAGTGTAGTTCTTCATGGATGAAATTTATGAATGGCTGAATCCTCGGATTCCTATAGAATATGTGCTTATTTCCTTTCTTGTGCTTTCTGTTGCAGTCGTGATTGGGATGCTGGTGATGAAAGGGGGTAGGGCGAAGAGGTTCGTGCTAGGGGCTTTGCTTGCGGAATATTACTTCCTGGTGCTTTGCTCTACCGTGATTTGTAGAGCAAGTCATGGGGATAGGCATATTGAGTTGACTCCATTTTGGAACTATCTTGATATTTGGAATCGGGTGGATTATCCGGGTGATTTGATTGAAGTGTTGCTGAATATTGCACTCTTCGTGCCGATAGGATTGCTGCTTGGAGGACTTGGTTTTAAAACCAAGAAAATCCTCTTATCGGGAATCTGCTTATCGGGGATAATAGAGGTTTCACAATTCGCTTTTTGCAAAGGGCTTTGTGAAACAGATGATGTAATGCATAATAGTGTGGGGGCATTCCTAGGATATCTGGGATTCCTAGGAATTCTTAAAGGGAAAAGAAGGTTGATTTCGAAATTCTCTGGCTCTCTTTAGAAAGAAGGATTTTTTCGAAAACCTACCCATACTTCTTTACCATTAAAGAAGGGTTTCTAAAATCATCCCGTCCTTCTTTACCATTAAAGAAGGTGTTTTTTCGAAAACCTACCCGTCCTTCCTTACCCTTAAAGAAGGGAGTTCTAAAATCATCCCGTCCTTCTTTACCCTTAAAGAAGGCTCCACCTTTCTCTCCAAGCCTCTCTTCCCTCAGGGACGAGAGGATGTAACCGCCCTCCGGTGCTCAGAACCGCTACGCTTTATGGTTGGCGGACCATCAAAGGTCTTCGCCATATTGTGCGGGATGGGACCGCCTGGGGTGGAGTGGCTATTGTCTGGGAGAGGGGCTGCTTCCTGTGGGTGAAGGGTATGGCTGGGGATAGTGGGGGAGAATGTTAATGATTAAACTTTAAATACAATATACAAATGGAAGAAAGAAAGACTATTTATCTTTGTCTGGCTCACATGAGCGAGACTGGTGAGGAACAGAAATACGTGAAGGAGGCATTTGATACCAACTGGGTAGTGCCTCTGGGTCCTAACGTGAATGGTTTTGAGGATGACCTCAAGGCTTTCGTTTCTAAGAACAGCGATGGCTCTGAGTTGTCTCGTGAGGTGGTGGCGCTGAGTGCTGGTACTGCTGCTGTTCATTTGGGTTTGCTGGCTAGTGGCGTAGGTCCTGGTGATGAGGTTTGCGTTCAGAGTTTTACTTTCTGTGCTTCTTCTCATCCTATTACTTATCTTGGTGCTACTCCTGTATTCATCGATTCTGAGCCTGATTCATGGAATATGGATCCGGAGTTGCTGGAGAAGGCGATTATCGATCGTAAGGAGAAGACGGGTAAGTATCCTAAGGCGATTGTTCCTGTTGCTCTCTATGGTATGCCTTATGATTGCGATAAGATTATGGCGATTTCAGAAAAGTATGGTATCCCTGTAGTGGAGGATGCTGCTGAGGGTTGTGGCTCCAGATGGAAAGGTCAGGTGCTGGGTACATTCGGTAAGTTTGGCGTGTTGTCATTCAATGGTAACAAGATGATTACTACTTCTGGTGGTGGTGCCTTGATTTGCCAGGATGCTGAGAGTAAGAACAACGTGATGTGGTATGCTACCCAGGCTCGTGATGCTTATCCTTACTACCAGCATACTGCCATCGGTTACAACTATCGTATGAGTAATGTCTGTGCGGGTATCGGTCGCGGTCAGATGACAGTATTGGAGGATCACATCGCTCATCATAAGCATGTACAGGAGTTGTATAAGGAACTCTTGAAGGATGTTGAGGGTGTAACCTTGCATGAGGCGCCTAATGCCGACTATGATTCCAACTACTGGCTCTGTACTGTAACTCTTGATCCGAAGTTGAAGATTCAGGGTCAGGAGAATGCGTATAAGGAGGTTGTGAAGACAGCCGTTGGTGGTGCAGCTGGTGTGATTCACATGGTGGATTCTCCTACTACTGATTGTCAGCCGAATGAGAATGTGGAGGCATTGCGTATCTTCATGTTGAGCAAGAAGATTGAGGCAAGACCAGTGTGGAAGCCTATGCATAAGCAGCCAGTATATCAGAATGCTCCTGCTTACGTGAATGGTGTAAGTGAGGCCATCTTCAAGGTTGGTGTCTGCTTGCCAGCGGGTCCGATGGTAACGGATGATGATGTCCGTTACATCGTAGAAAGTATTAAAGAGGCGATTGTGTAATCGCCTCAATTATTACTTTCTGCCGAGAAAGGGATGTTTTCTGCAACTCTGTTTCTATTGTAAGAAGTGTGTTCTAAAATCATCCCGTCCTTCTTTACCATTAAAGAAGGCTCCACCTCTCATCTCGGTCTTCTCCCCTCAGGGAAGAAGAGAAAAACCGCCCTCCGGTGCTCAGAACCGCTTCGCTCTAAGGTTGGCGGGGCATCAAAGCCCTGCGCCATGTTATGCGGGATGGGACCGCCTGGGGAATGGTGCTTAATCTCTAATCATGATGTTTGCAATGAGTAATCCTGTAGAGTATTCTATTGAGCATTTGGCAGATGTTTCAAAAGATATACCTAATATGGTTGTGCAGCTTTCATTTCTGGTAATGAGCGGCATTATCGTTTTGGTATTTGCATTTGCTAAGAATCTCAAAGGAGCAAGAATCGGTGTAATGACAACTTTGCTTATTGAGTATATGTTTCTCATATTGGGTTCGACAGTAATATATAGAACATCGGGAGATACATATATGTATAAGCTTACTCCTTTCTGGAGTTATGTGGCCATTGCTGATGGGCAGAAAGAATTGATAGAAGAGAATCTACTCAATGTTGCACTAGGCATTCCTTTTGGGTTCCTGCTAAGTTTCATCTGTACTAAGAATGCATTGCTAAAATCATTCTTATTCGGTGCTGCTTTCTCTGCCTGCATAGAACTTTCACAACTGTTTCTCAATCGAGGCTTGTGTGAATTCGATGATTTGTTTCATAATACGCTAGGTAGTGTGGTAGGATGTGGAATAGGTATGCTGATGATTGTTGGTATTAAAGAAAGCAATTTATGTTAGAGAAACAAAGATTTCTTTGATTCTCTTTTTGCCAAGGCAAAGGAGAATCCTCGCTTGCGCCAGAACTATGATCTTCGTACAAGCGCAGAGGATCAAAGCCAAAGAATGCTCAATGCTCTGCTGCCTGGTACTGAAGTGGCGATACATCGTCATCCGAACTCTTCAGAGAGTGTCATCTGCCTTTGTGGCAGAATGGATGAAGTGATATACGAGGAGGTGATATCGTATCTACAGGATGGTGAGGATACCATAAGAAAGGTCTCTTATCAAGAGATTGAGAGAATTCATCTTAATCCGAAGAATGGGGTGTATGCATGCCAAGTGCCTAAAGGGGCATGGCATAAGGTAGAGGTATATGAACCTAGCGTCATCTTTGAAGCGAAAGATGGGGCGTATGGGAGGGATGGGAGCGAGGCTGCTAGGGCTTAAAGGAATTCTTTAAGAATTCTTCTTTTCTAAAATCATCCCGTCCTTCTTTACCATTAAAGAAGGCTCCACCTTTCTCTCCAAGCCTCTCTTCCCTCAGGGACGAGAGAATGTAACCGCCCTCCGGTGCTCGGAACCACTATGCTTTAAGGTTGGCGGGGCATCAAAGCCCTGCGCCATCTTTTGCGGGCTGGGACCGCATGGAGGTAGTTTGCTAATTGCATTATGTTGCAGTTTTTGATGTGATGTATAAGGATTTATCTTGTAGTTAATATAAGAACTTTAAATTTCATATATTATGGCTTTAATACCAAAAGAATATATTGATGCTGTTGTGTCAATAGGTGTAAAGGATGCCAATGATAAGCCTATATGGATAGGCACTGGCTTTTTTGTTAATCGTCGTATTAATGATACGGATGCTTTACCATTTTTAGTTTCAAATAAGCATGTGCTAGAAGGAAAGAAAAGTGTGGTTATTAGAATGAGAGAAAATCAGAATAACACACTTATACTAGTGGATGCCAAATTAGATGGATGCGTATTTCATGAAGAAGCAGATATAGCTGTCGTCATGCTAAATGGTTCAGTCATCTCAGAGTTCCCTTAACGGCTCAATCTTTAGCAAATGCTCTTCAAAATGATGAATTTGTAGAAATGTTTGTAAGTTCTAAAACAAATCCGTTTGCTTTGATTTCAGAAACGTGTATGTATGATGATTCTGTAAGTTGGGCTGATATGGATGAGTTATTTGGTAGCTTGCATCAAATAGAATGGCCATGATTTATTTGTTGGTAGATACTTGTGTGTTGGCAGATATAATGAGGCAATATAATCCGTTATCTCAATACTCAGAACTATCTGAAAAAGTATATTTGAAAAATAAATATGTTGAGGATGGTAAATTCTGTTATTTCTGATTTAGATGGACAGACTGGTATTATCGTTACATCAACTTTTGCTTTTCTTGAATTAATCAATAAATTCGATAAAATTTTCGAATCGGAAATTAAAGAAAGAAAAATCTCGTTGGCAAGAATAATAGCTACTATAAAGCAACCTCCTTCTTGGCTTGTAATTGATGATATGGATATAGATACGGCCAAAAAATTTTGTAATGTGCCAAATTCTGTTGAATCTGGTGAACATATTTCATCAGACGATGCTGTTCATATTGCCACGGCACTTCAAAGAGGTTATGATGTCTATCTTCTTACCTCGGATCATGTTTTAAAAGCATTAAGAATAAATCACATTACAGTTATTGCAGATTAGGCGTTTTATTAATTTGGTGTTTACGAAATTATGTCAAAGACGAAGTTTACAATTTTCTTTTCTTGGCAATCTGATCTAAAAGGTAACAAAAAGATTATAAAAGATTCCCTTCTTGCAGAATGTCAGAAGCAAAAGGAGAAGAATGGTTATCAACTTGAGATAGATGAGGCAACTCGTAATCTTCCAGGTAGTCCTAAAATAGAAGATGCTATCTTAGAAAAGATAGCAAGTGCTGATATTTTTGTGTGTGATATAACTCCTATTGCTAGTTGTGGTAGAAAACTGATGCCAAATAGTAATGTTATATTTGAATTGGGGTTTGCTTTACATGCATTGGGAGAAAAGAGAGTTATTTTATTAGCAAAATATGGTGATTGGGATGTGAATGATATGCCTTTCGATTTCAATCATCGGAGAATAGGTATGTTTTCATCTGCCAAGGATTGTAATTTGGAGTTTGAAATAGACTGTTCGATTAAATATTGTGCAAATTGGTCTTTTTCTAAAATTGATTGGAGAAAATCTTATCAATGGATAGACAAACTATTAAATAAATTACTTTTAGTAGTATTTTCATATAAGACCGATAGCAAGGATCTGGCTGTTAAGGCAACGGAGGAATCAACAGTGTTCTTTGCTAGAAGAATGGCTGAGGCATTTCCTGGTGTTCGTGGAGTTTGTGAATTTAGTGATCGTAAGGAAATTAATAAGCGTCTTTCAATACTTTTGCAAGCTCCTTTGAAATTTGAACAAGGTTTAGACAGAGCTGATACTGATCCTGTCTGGTTCTTTAGAGCTGGGGCGGCTAAAGACATTCAGTCGTTCCTAAGAATTGGAAACAACAAAGTGCTAATGAATACAGATGAATTACTCATAAAGCGTATAGTTGTATATCGTGACTGTGGAAGATACTATGGACAGTATGTCTATGTAGAAGTTGAAGCTGATAAGCCTTGTGGATGCTATTCACATAACGAAGATACAATGAAGTATGTGGTTGATAAACGAGGATATTATGATGAGGAATTTGCTGTTTTCAAGCCATCTTGGTATTTGCCGGAACGAAAAATTACAAGGCAGGAATATGATGATGGCTCTGCAATGGTAAATGGAAATCCTATGCGTTTGCATGATAGGGCTGAGTTGAGACTTCGTTATTTAACTTCATACAATTTTATTATTGCAGCGAAATTTTCTCCATTCAATTGCCATGAATTTGATAGAACATCTGGAGAATATTTTAAAGGAATGCTCAATGGAACTATCAGCGTAAAGCAATTTGATGAATATATGATGGTATTTCCGAAAAGAGATTTTTAAATTGGGTGAAGTTTATTGTGTTTTATAGAATATTTGCAGATTTCTTGTGATTTTCTTGGTGTTTTCGAGAAATAAGTGTAACTTTGCGGCAAAGTTGAACTGATTAATTTGGAGGATTGGTTATGGTTGTATATGTAGCAAACCCACTTTATGATGCTGTTTTCAAATACTTGATGGAGGATGATCGCATAGCGAAGACCATTCTTGCAGCATTATTGAAGAAGAAAGTTATCGATGTGAAGATTCGCAGAAATGAATATGCGAATCTGACTCGTCGTGAGTCTATCTCCATGTTTCGCATCGATTTTGCTGCTACTGTTTTGGATGGAGACAACAAGCCGCACTTGATGTTGATTGAACTTCAAAAGACCTGGCTGCCAACTGAGACTTTGCGTTTCCGCCGTTATCTTGCTCTGCAGTATAACAACGAGGAGAATATGTTGAAGGAAGAGCATGAGAAGTATGCTATTCCTATGGTAGCTATCTATCTTCTGGGGCATTGTATCGGTAAGATAGAGGAACCTGTTATATATGTTAACCATCATGCTTATACTTATGATGGCAAAAAAGTAGAGGAGGGTATTCCTGATCCTTTTGTTGAGAGCTTGCAGCATGATAGCATCATTGTACAGATTCCTTTGTTGCATGGTAGGGTAAACAATCGCTTGGAGAAGGTTCTTTGCTTGTTTGACCAGACGAATGTTGCGGACAACAAAAAGGTAATTAAGGTTGATGATAAGCAGTTTGAGGGCGACAATGATATGGAGTACATTGTCCGTCGTCTTCAATCGGCTGCTGCGGATCCTGATATGAGGTATCAGATGAATGCTGAGGATGAATTCTTTAAAGAATTGGAAGCCCGAGATTCCCTTATTATGGAGAAGGATGGTCAATTGAAGGAGAAGGATGGTCAATTGAAGGAGAAGGATGGTCAATTGAAGGAGAAGGATGAGATGCTTCGTAAGATGATTAAGGGCATGCAGGAAAGTGGCATGTCGCTTGATGATATTGCTAAGATGTTGAACAAGACTGTGGATGAAGTAAAACAAATTCTGTAAATACCTAATATCTGGAAAACACAAAAGGTAAGAATTTAGATTTTTAATTATATACTTTAAGATGGGCAGGGCTTTTGAAGAAGCTCTGCCTATCCTGTTGGCTTATCTAAAATCATCGTAAGTATTCGGTGAAAGCCGTATTGTGCGCCTAGATAAAGTTTCGTACCTTTGCACCATGATTTTAAATTTTTCAAATTATGGTACAAGGCAAGAAACAATTAAACTGCAAGCCAAAGTTCGCCGAGGTTGTAATCGGTGACAATGAGGCGAAGGAGATGCGTGAGTCTGCAAATGCTTATGAGGTGATATCGCATACTAACAAAGAAAAGTATATCATATTTAATATAAATTTATGAACAAAGAGAGTAAAAGTAAATTCAATCTTTGGCTGTCTGAACATCCAGAGTCGTTTCATCCTAGTGATGAGGCCCGAATGTTCGACTTGGTCAATACCCTTTATGAAACGGAGGGAAGTGTTTGTATAGATGAAATATTCAGTGGTTTTACCAAAAGTCATCCTGCTTATAACAAGGAGGAGGCGATGAGATTGAGCGATAAGTGGGAGGATCAGATTTCGCTCATCCTGAGATTCCTGGATTGGAAGAAACAAATCAATAAATAACAAATTAAAAAGAGAGTAACGGAATTATGTGTGGAATAGTTGGATATATTGGTCAGAATGATGCCTATCCTGTCCTCATCGAGGGCTTGAAGAAACTGGAGTATCGTGGATATGATAGCGCCGGCGTGGCTTTGATTAACAGTCAGAATCAACTGAATGTGTATAAGACAAAGGGTAAGGTGAGCAACCTGGAGGCGATGGCTGCCGAGAAGGATTGCAGCGGATATGTGGGTATCGCCCATACCCGCTGGGCTACCCATGGTGAGCCTTCTGCTACCAACGCCCATCCTCATGTGAGCATGAGCGGTGACCTGGCTTTGGTGCATAATGGTATCATCGAGAACTATCAGGTATTGAAGGAACAGCTCGTCGTGAAGGGCTATGAGTTCAAGAGTACTACTGATACTGAGGTGCTGGTACAGTTGGTTGATTTCTACTACCAGCAGAATGGCAAGGACTTGGTTTCTGCCGTTTGTCAGGCATTAAACGATGCCATCGGTGCTTACGCCATTGCTGTTGTTGAGAAAGAGAATCCTAGCCATCTGGTGGCTGCTCGCCAGTCTAGTCCGCTGGTCGTTGGTGTGGGTAAGGATAATCTGGACTTCTATATCGCCAGTGATGCTACGCCTATCGTAGAGCATACGGATAAGGTGGTGTATCTGGAGGATGGTCAGATTGCTGACATCAGGGTAGGCGAGGAGTTGAATATCATCAACCTGGAGCATTCGGCATGTCATTATGATATCAAGACCGTGGATTTGGACATCAGCAAGTTGAGCAAGGGTGGCTTTGATCACTTTATGCTGAAGGAGATCTATGACCAGCCTAACTGTCTGAAGGATTGTATGAGTGGTCGCCTCTTTGCTGATAAGGAACATCCTGAGAACAACCGCATCGTTCTCTCTGCCCTTCACGACTATCGTGACAGACTGGTTCAGGCGAAGCATATCATCATCGTGGCGTGTGGAACCAGCTGGCATGCCGGACTGATCGGTAAGCAGTTGATTGAGAAGATGTGCCGCAAGAGAGTGGAGGTGGCGTATGCCAGTGAGTTCAGATATGGCGACCCTGTGATTGAGCCGGAGGATGTGGTGATTGCGATTAGCCAGAGTGGTGAGACGGCTGATACCTTGGCTGCGATTAAGCTGGCGAAGGAGAAGGGTGCGCTGATATTCGGTATAGTGAATGGCGTGGGTTCTTCCATAGCCCGTGAAACGGATACGGGTATCTATATCCATGTGGGTCCGGAGATTGGTGTGGCAAGTACGAAGGCATTCACCGGTCAGGTGACGGTTCTTACGCTTCTCGCCCTGGCTTTGGGTCATGAGCAGGGAACCTTGAACAATGCCGATTACTATCAGATGATAGAGGAGCTTTCTGAGATTCCGCAGAAGATGGAGAAGGTATTGGAGCAGGCTCCGATGATCAAGGATATTTCGAGAATGTTTACCTATGCGCACAACTTCCTGTACTTGGGGCGTGGCGTAAACTATCCTGTGGCTATGGAAGGTGCGTTGAAGCTGAAGGAAATCAGTTACATCCATGCTGAGGGTTATCCTGCTGCCGAGATGAAGCATGGTCCTATTGCCCTGGTAGATCAGGATATGCCAATCGTTTTCCTTGCTACGCATCATCAGTTGTATGAAAAGATTATCTCGAACATGCAGGAGGTGAAGTCGAGAAACGGCCGCATCCTTGCCGTGGTGACTGAGGGTGACCAGCAGGTGAAGAAGATTGCGGATAATGTACTGGAGATTCCAAGAACCCTGAATGCGCTGGTTCCGCTGCTGAGCGTGGTTCCGCTACAGCTGCTTGCTTACTATGTGGCTGTGGATAAGGGACTGGATGTGGATATGCCAAGAAATCTGGCAAAGAGTGTGACTGTGGAATAATATGAATTTGTAAATCATAAAAAAAAATGAATATACTTTTTCTTTGATGAGAATCAGTTTGATGCAGTGATTCACTATGCCGGTTTGAAGTCGGTGGGTGAGTCGGTGGCAAAGCCTTTGGAGTATTACCACAACAACATGACGGGCACTTTCATTCTCCTGGATGTGATGCGCCGTCACAACTGCAAGAATATCATCTTCTCAAGTTCTGCTACTGTTTATGGTGATCCTGCCATCATTCCTATTACCGAGGAATGTCCTAAGGGTCATTGTACCAATCCATACGGTCAGACCAAGTCGATGTTGGAGGAGGTGTTGATGGATGTACAGAAGGCGGATCAGAATTGGAATGTGGTTCTGTTGAGATATTTCAATCCTATCGGTGCGCATCAGAGTGGTAAGATTGGTGAGGATCCGAACGGTATTCCAAACAATCTGATGCCTTATATCACGCAGGTGGCAGTAGGCAAGCGTGAGGAACTGGGTGTATTCGGCAATGACTATGATACTCCTGATGGTACAGGTGTTCGTGATTACATCCACGTTTGTGATTTGGCTGCCGGTCATGTATGTGCCTTGAAGGCCATTGAGCGTAAATGTGGTTTGGCGATTTATAATCTGGGTACAGGTCACGGCTATTCAGTTCTGGATGTAGTGAAGGCATTTGAGAAGGCGAATGGTGTGATTCTTTCTTTCATGGGTGTAAAGGTAATGAGATTTTTTCAAAGTATCAAAGAATATGATAAGGGAGTTGTATGGAAAAGAGTAATCAAACAAAATCAGTCTTCACGATTAGCGGTAGGCATAGGTTCGTGGCTTGCGTCATTCTTGTGATTCTTGTGTCTTGTGCAACATTTGCTTATCTTTCCTGTTGTTATAAGCAGGCGCAAAATGATATTGTGGCTTTGCAACGGAAGGATGCTTGGGTGTTTGAGCAGGTCTTAAACGGCAGTAAGAATGTGAAGAGTAAGAGTTCTGAGAATATTGACCAGCTTCAAGCTTTGCTTGATAAGCATCAAGAGCGTCAAGAGGCTCTTTTGCATTTGGAATACAATAAGCTACAGGCGGATTTTAATGTACTTATGTTTGCTGCAAGCTGCCTAATGATCATTTTCTTGGTATTCTCGTTATATTCTATCTTCAAGACCGATGAAATGCTCAATAAGGCTGAAACTGAGGCAAAAGGCATTCATAAGTTATTGGATGAGGCAAAACAGACTACTGAGACTATAACCACTCAGTGTCAGATTATGATGGCGCAACAAAAGGGGCATGGGATGAGACCACCATCACCAGTTCCTCCTCTTGCGCCTCAAACGGATGACGTACATTCTAATGATATGGGAGGGGGAAGAGATGATAGCTGATGTTAGAAGAGCTGTTGCCGTAGCTTCTTATGTAATGGTGACAAACAGAGTGGCTTCTAGTGTGTTTGATTTTACCAATGGTGGTTATCATCCGATGAGTGTTTCGCATACTGGCAATTTCTTGTCAGTATATGATTACCAGAGGAGTAATTATCTCTCAGGTTATCTCCCTAACCTCTTTGATTACTCTACTGCCTCTTATGTAAACATGATGATGTCTGGCAATACCATCAATGGCTTCGACTATCATACCGCCACCTATTTCTCAGTTACGGTAAATGCCGGTAATGTAACCATCTTCGATTACCAGATGGCGCAGTATTATATGTATTCGGTGAATTGAAATGGAGTTTCTGTATAATTATTAACAATGGAAGTTGATATGGATGCATTTGATGAAATATTGAATAAACTGCCATCTGATATAGGTGGTTCTACTGCGGATATATAAATATATATAGGTATGTTGCTGGTCGCACGTTAGAAGATTGTTTGTCTCGGCGAGTCGTGACTACAAGGATACCTTGGCACAGGCATTCATAGACTTGATCGGTATATTATATTAAGGTCGAAGTTGAAAATCAAGGATTGGGTCGCACAGAAAAAGAGATAGTCAAACATCGAGGTGAGGAATCCCTACCAGTTTTACACGACCTCTATCAGCAAGCGACGGCACTGTTGAAACAGTTTGAGAAAAACGAGATTAAGCTCTCTGCTAAGTTGCAACAAGCCTCAGTGAGCAGGGTGCCAGAGTTATAGCGACCTTCCTTACTTTCGTTGAAACCTGCAAGCTAATGGCAATGGCTCCACTGGATTTCTTCAGGGGATTCTTTGACATGATTGTAGCTGGAAGAAGGGATTATGCCTTGATGACAGAGGCACTTTTAGTTAAACCTATTTAAAAATCAGAAAAGTCCAATTTCTTAAAATACCCTGTATCCCCAGTAAACACTGGGGATGGAGTTGTATTGTCATAGGGGTTGGATGCTTACTCTTTCTATACCGAAAAGGAGAAAGAGGTAGTCGGCAAACTCTTCCCAACCTGCGAGAAGATAAGCATTGACTATGCCGTGATGGAGAAGTTGAAGGAAATCTATACTTTGCTAGCCGAGTTTGGCTGGAGTGATTTAGGCAGCTGGGGCAGCCTCCGTACCTTGCTACCACAGGATGAGGCTGGCAATGCCAAGATAGGCAAGGACATCCGTTTGTATGAATGCAAGAACTGTGTGGTTCATGCAGCCGATGAAAGCAAGGTGGTAGTTCAAGGCTTGGATGGCTATATCGTAGCCGAGAAGAATGGACAACTGCTTGTTTGCTCTTTGAAGGAAGAACAGAGGATTAAAGAGCTTGGGGAATAACAAACTGTAATCTAAATATAGTTTATGTATAGAACTCTCAAACATTACTTGACTGTGAGTTCTTGAAAAGTTTAATGGAGACTATTATAGATAAAAATGGGTGGTGGTCATAGCGATAGGAAAAACACCTCTTCCCATTCCGAACAGAGAAGTGAAGACTATCTGCGCCGATGGTACTACATAATATGTGTGGGAGAGTAGGTCGCCGCCAAGTAGTAGATAATTAAAATAATAATTAAAAATTTATTAAAATTATGAATAAAATTATTTTTTAGTTCAGCCTCTTACATTGGAAGAAGAGGCTGGCACATTTCTTTAAGCATATTCTGATTCTTATAACGTTTATAAGTGTAGGATTGGCAGCTTATGAAGTATGTTCTTCTTTTAATGCTGTAAAGCGTAAGCATCCAACCCCTATTTTGGCGGTTTGACAGATAAGTGTTACTTTTGCGC
>ERZ1023881.24-NODE-24-length-91072-cov-76.876748_pt1 | contig 91072 bp, 68 predicted proteins | sample MGYA00380393_ERZ1023881 | MGnify/ENA primary metagenome ERZ1023881 (study PRJEB33179, sample SAMN07449004) | human gut metagenome | biome: Human-gut; feature: Human associated habitat; material: Faeces | host: Homo sapiens | place: India: Bhopal | collected... | reverse complement strand
GTTGCTTACCAGCGCTTTACTCTTGCTGCTGAGTAATCATTACTCAAAAGCAAGCATTAATTTGACTTATAGTTAAATTAGAATATCCGGGAGTTATGGAGTTAAAGCTTAGCTTTGCTTCTAACTCCCCTTTCTTTTTTATATATATTTTTGGGGTTATGAAGATATTTGCTATCGGTATGAACTATACCGAACACAATAAATCGCTGCATGGAACGTTATCTAAACCAGAGCGTCCTGTTATTTTTACCAAGGCTGATTCTGCGCTGCTCAACAACGGCAAGCCTTTCTTCATCCCGGATCATCTGGGAAGAATAGAGTATGAGACCGAGCTGGTGGTGCGCATCTGCAAGCTGGGCAAGACCATTCCGCAGCGTTTCGCCCACCGCTATTATGATGCGGTGACCGTGGGCATCGACTTTACCGCCCGCGAGATGCAGAAGAAGCTGAGAGAGGCTGGACAGCCTTGGGAGCTTGCCAAGGGATTCGACGGTTCTGCAGCCATCGGAGAATGGGTGGATATCCAGAAGTTCCGTGACATCCAGGCTATCCACTTCCATCTCAACATCAACGGCGAGAATGTGCAGGAAGGCTGTTCGAGCGATATGCTCTACAAGGTGGATGAAATCATCTCCTACATCAGCCAGTATTTTACGCTCAAGACTGGAGACCTGCTCTATACGGGTTGTCCTACAGGATGCGGTCCGGTGAAGATCGACGACCATCTGGAGGGCTATCTCGAAGATAGAAAGGTGCTCGATTTTATGTGTAAATAGAAAGAATATATGAATAAGAGTAGAATATGGCAATACCTCTGTATCGTGGCAGTGCTGGTGCTGATGGCGCTGCCTGCTGCGGCACAGAGATTCTTCAACCTTACCTCGCAGGAGGTGAAGGTGGACTCCATATTGCCTCAATTCGTATATTCTTTGCCTTTGCAGGGTGATTATCAGGATTCTATCTATACGGTAACAGTGAAATATCCGGAGTATGTGGATATGCCTGCTACCGATATTTCTCATTATAACCGGCTTTCGGGTGCTGCTCTCCCTGAGCAGGTGGCCATCTGCCAGCAGGTAACCGAATGCCGGAAACAAGGCTTGCTGGTGATTTCCTTTTCTCCTCTCGTCTTCAGGGAGCACAGATACCAGGCGCTGGTGAGCTTCATGCTGGATATCCAGGCGAAGCCGCTGGAACGTTCGCAGAGCCAGTGGCATCTGCTGACACGTTCGCAGCAGGAAGCCCGACTGCAGACCCGCGCGGGGGAGGATTCTTCTCCCGCCTATGCCGACCATTCTGTGCTGGCAAGCGGAAAATGGGCAAAGATCAGGGTGAGCGAAACGGGTATCCATCAGTTGACTGCCGACGTGGTGCGCCGTGCCGGTTTTTCGGATATCAGCAAGGTGAAGATCTACGGTTATGGAGGAAATCTTCAGAATGAAGCACTCTATGCCCAGGATATCCGGGAGACTGACGACCTGAAGGAGGTGCCGCAATATGTAGTGGATGGCAGACATTATTTCTATGCCCGCGGTGCGGTGAGCTGGAGCAGCCCTACGGCTACGGTGCGTACCCGCAATCCCTATTCAGACTATGGCTATTATTTCATCACCCAGAGCGATGAGGCGCCGAGTCTCTGGGCAGATTCAGCCTCTTTCGTATCTTCCTGCCATCCGATGCCGGAAGATTATCATTCTCTTTATGAAGTAGATGGGTTCAGCTGGATGCAGGGGGGAAGGAATCTCTTCCATCCTACAGCCGTCAAGGTGGGCGATACCCAGAAGGTGGTCATCACCAATCCTACCGGATGCAGCCGGGGAAAGCTGGTGGTGGCTGTTGCCGCCGGTACCAACACCCAGGTGCAGATCAGGAAGAACCAGAAGGAACTGGGAACCATGAGCCTCCAATTGCCTGTCAATACCAGCAGCAGTGCCTATACGGTAGGCGTGGAAAGGAGCGCCACCTATCCGCTTCAGGATTTCGGGGAGAAGGATACCATCGAGATACAGCCACTCAGCGGTGGACCGGTTCATCTGGATTATGTAGCCGTAACCTGGGAGAAGCCTGCGCCCTTTGCTGGTTTCGGAAGCCGGATTCCTGCAGCCGAGTATGTGTATGGCATCACCCCGCAGGATCACCATGCCGACGGGGCTGCTGATATGGTGATCATCATCCCAACCTCGCAGAAACTGCTCAAGCAGGCACAGCGGCTCAAGGAATTCCACGAAACCCACGACGGGCTGCGCGTGAATATCGTGCCCGCCGATGAACTCTATAATGAATTCTCCAGCGGTACCCCCGATGCCAATGCCTATCGCCGCTATCTGCGGATGCTGAGCGACAGGGCGGCTACGGCTGCTGACATGCCTAAGTATCTGCTGCTCTTCGGCGACTGCGTATGGGACAACCGGATGCTCACGGCAGATTGCAGACTGCTGAATCCGGATGATTACCTGCTCTGTCATGAGAGCGATGACTCGTTCAGCAAGACCACCTGCTACGTGAGCGACAGCTGGCTGGGAATCATCGGCGAAGGAAAGGGAGCCGATCCGAAAACCGAACTGCAGGATGTGGCGGTAGGACGATTCCCCGTAACCACGGCGCAGGAAGCCAGAATACTGGTGGACAAGACCATCAGCTACAAGAAGAACGCCAATGCCGGAGCCTGGCAGAACACCCTGATGTTCATGGGAGATGACGGCAACGAGAATCTCCACATGGCGGATGCCAACGAGGTGGCAGACGATATCGCCTCGCTCTATCCGGGCTATCTCATCAGAAAGGTGATGTGGGATGCCTATACCCGCCAGACCTCCTCTACGGGAAATACCTATCCCGAAGTCTCCAGTATCATCAGGCAGCAGCAGGCTAGTGGTGCCCTGGTGATGGATTATGCCGGACATGGAAGCGAGACCCAGATTTCGCATGAAAACGTGCTCAAGATTACGGATTTCGAATCGTTCAGAAACGAGAACCTGCCGCTGTGGGTGACGGCATCCTGCGACATCATGCCCTATGACGGTACGAAATCAACCATCGGCGAGGCTGCCCTGCTGAATGAAAAAGGTGGAGCTGTGGCATTCTATGGTACCACGCGTACCGTGTTTGCCCAGCAGAACAAGTATATGAACCGTGCCTTCCTGCGCAGGGTGCTGAGCCGGGAAGACGGCAAGCCGATTGCGATAGGCGAGGCACACCGGCTGGCACAGAACGACGTGATGCTGGGCAATGTGATGGCGGGCGAGATAGACCGCTCGGAAAACCATCTGCAGTATGCCCTGCTCGGAGATCCTGCCCTCTCGCTCAACCTGCCGATGATGAAGGTGGTGGTGGATTCCATCAACGGCATCTCCTGCCAGCGCACCGATACGGTTCCGCTGCTGAGAGCCGGAGATATAGCCAGGATTGCGGGACATGTAGAGACGGATGTGGATTTCCAGGGGGTAGTGACGGCTACGGTAAGGGATTCCAGGGAACTGGTTACCTGCAAGCTGAATGATGCCACTGCCGACGGAGCCTCCACAGCCTTCCAGTATTACGACCGGCAGAAGACCCTCTATCAGGGTGCTGACAGCGTATCCGGCGGCAAGTTCGCCTTCAGCTTTGCCGTACCCAAGGATATCAATTATTCGGGTGATACCGGACTGATGAATCTCTATGCCGTCAGCAACGACAAGGGGCTGCGGGCGAATGGAGAAAGCGCACGGTTCAAGGTGGGCGGCAGCGTGGTGGCAGGAAACGACTCCATCGGTCCGTCGGTATTCTGCTATCTGAACTCGCCTACCTTCGTGGATGGCGGCAATGTGAATACCACCCCTTATTTCGTGGCAAGGATATCCGACAAGGACGGAATCAATGCCGCAGGAAGCGGACTCGGCCATGACCTGAAGCTGGTGATAGACGGAGATCAGTCGAAGACCTACAATCTCAACGGTTATTTCTCGTATGATTTCGGAACCTATACCAGCGGTTCCACCTGCTACAGTATTCCGGAACTCCCGCCAGGCAGGCATCAGCTTACCTTCACGGCATGGGATATCCAGAACAACAGTTCTACCACCACCCTCCACTTTAATGTGGTAAGCGGTCTGGCTCCATCGCTCTTCGATGTGGGCGTGACGGAGAATCCAGCCCGCAGCACCACCACCTTCATCGTTTCTCACGACAGGACGGAGAGCCGGATGGATGTGGTAATCGAACTCTATGATACTTCGGGCAGACAGCTCTGGCGCCATGCCGAGAGCGGAGTGCCGGCTTCGGAGGTCTATACCGTGAAGTGGGATCTGTCGGTAGATGGCGGTCGTCCTCTGGGTACGGGCATCTATCTGTATCGGGTCAAGGTTTCATCGGATGGCAGCAGCTATGCCTCCAAGACCCGGAAACTGATCATTATAAAATAGAAAATATCATCATATAAAATAATGTAGTATGAATAGAATCGTCAAGATATTCGCAACCGGTTTCCTCTCGGTATTGGCGCTGACGGCATCGGCGCAGAACGGAGAGGGAGATACCAAGGAGAGTCTTTTCAATCCGGTAAACTATGCCGTCATCTCTCAGACTATAGCGCCCGATGCCCGCGGCGGAGGTCTGGGTGATGTGGGTGCGGCAACCGATCCGGATGTCAACTCCCAGTATTGGAATCCGGCAAAGTATCCCTTCAACATCTCCAGGGCGGGCGTGGCGCTGAACTTCACTCCATGGCTCCGCTCGCTGGTCAACGACATGAATCTCGCCTATCTCTCGGGCTATTACCGCATAGGCGATTACAGTGCCGTATCTGCTTCGCTCCGTTACTTCAACATGGGTGAGGTGTTTCTTTCTGAGCCGGGAGAAAACGACAATACGATGACCATCAATCCCTATGAGATGTCGATCGATGTGGCTTACTCTCTGATGCTCAGCGAGAAATTTTCCCTGGCGGCAGCCATCCGCTGGATCTATTCCGACCTGCGCTTCGACTATCAGGAGGAAAATTCGCCAGCCTCGGCTTTTGCGGCGGATATCGCAGCCTATTATCAGAACTATGTCAACATCGGACCGCGTGAGTGCCAGTTGGGTGTAGGTCTGAACATTTCGAATATCGGTAGCAAGATAACCTTCAGCGGTAAGGAGTATGGCGAGTTCCTGCCTACCAATCTGCGTCTGGGAGCCTCACTGATGATTCCTATCGACGAGTACAACCGTTTTACCATCGCCGCAGATGCCAACAAGTATCTCGTACCGACGGTTCCTGCTCAGAAGGAGGGAGAGGACAACTCGGAGTATGAAGACCGTGTGCATCGCGAATACAACGATATTTCGGGCATCAGCGGCATCTTCAAGAGCTTCAGCGATGCCCCAGGCGGATTCAAGGAAGAGCTGGAGGAAATCAACTATGGCGTAGGTGCCGAGTATGTATATAATGACAAGTTTGCCCTGCGTGCCGGCTATCATCACGAGAGCCAGAGCAAGGGCAACCGCAAGTACTTCACGGTGGGAGCCGGCTTCAAGATGAATGTCTTCTCGCTCGATGCTTCCTATGTGGTAGCCACCGCCAAGAGCAATCCGCTCGACCAGACCCTGCGCTTTACGCTGGCGTTCGATATGGACGGATTGAAAGACCTGTTCAAGCGATAGATAAACATATTAATAACTTTAATCATAAATATAAGATTATGAATATTCGTGTAGGATTTGGATACGATGTTCACAAGCTGGTAGAGAACCGTGACTTGTGGCTGGGAGGTATCAAGATAGATTATGAGTTGGGTTTGCTCGGCCATAGTGATGCCGACGTGTTGATTCACGCCATTTGCGATGCCCTGCTGGGTGCAGCCAATATGCGTGATATCGGTTATCATTTCCCTGATACGGCAGCAGAGACCCTCAATGTGGATTCCAAGATTCTGCTCAAGAAGACGATGGATCTGATTGCCACCAAGGGATATACCCTGGGCAACATCGATGCAACGGTCTGTGCAGAGCGTCCGAAGCTCAATCCGCATGTTCCTGCCATGAAGGAATGCCTGGCAAAAGTGATGGGTGTAGAGGAAGACCAGATCTCCATCAAGGCTACAACCACAGAGAAGTTGGGCTTTACCGGAAGAATGGAAGGAATCTCGGCTTACGCTACAGTATTGATAGTAAAAGCTTAATGAGAGTTAAAATCTCGTTAATTTTTGATGAAATTTCTAATAATCCGTTGATTTACATCAAGAAATCTCAAAAATAACACTTTTTTTGCCGGATTATTTGGAGATTCGTAGAAAAAGTACTATCTTTGCAGCGTCAAAAGGTTAATAGATTGTTTAGGTTAGTAGTAATAGATTTAGGTTTTTAGTTATTAGGTTTTAAGGTAGATTGTTTAACAGATAATTGAGAAGGTCGTGAGACTATTTTGATTAGAATTTTTAAGTTAAACATAGTGCATGCCACAGCTCGTTGAGAGTTGTGGCATGTTTTATTTATATCCATTCCCATCTGCCTATTCAATCCATTCTCCTTATCTTATGAAAACATTCTCATCATTTCAGAAAAAACATTCTCTTTATCTCAGAAAAGTCTTCCTTTTTCTTCGCCAACTCAAATTTTTACATTATCTTTGCAAGCAGAATTAAAAGGATAATCATGAGAGTACTCATAGTAAATACAAGTGAGAAGGCGGGTGGAGCTGCCGTGGCTGCCAACCGCCTGATGGATGCCCTTAACAACAATGGTGTTAAGGCTAAGATGCTGGTGCGCGACAAGGTGACCGATGATATTACCGTGGTGGGGTTGCCACGCTCGTTCAGGATGCAGTGGAATTTCCTGTGGGAGCGCTGGTGCATCTTCTGCCGCCTTCATTTTTCCAGGAAGAATCTCTTTGCACTCGATATCGCCAATGCGGGATACGACATCACTTCACTGCCAGAGTTCAAGGAGGCTGACATCATCCATCTGCACTGGATCAACCAGGGTATGCTTTCGCTGAAGACCATCCGGAAGATCATCAGCAGCGGAAAACCGGTGGTATGGACCATGCACGACATCTGGCCGGCTTCATCCATCTGTCATCTTACCCTGGGTTGCCATCATTACAACAATGGCTGCGGCAACTGCAAGTATCTGCCGGGAAACGGGGGAAAGAACGATCTGTCGGCTAAGATATGGAAGAAGAAGCAGAAGGTGTATAACAGTGGGGCTCTTTCCTTTGTTACCTGCAGCAGATGGCTGGCAGCAGAAGCCCGGTTGAGCGGACTCCTGGCTGGTCATCGCATCGAGACGATTCCCAATCCGATAGATACCCATGTATATTGTCCGCAGGACAAGCTGGAATCCCGTCTGCGCACGCAGCTGCCGAAGGACAAGCGCATCATCCTCTTCATCGCCCAGAGAGCCACCAATCCTTATAAGGGCATGGATTATCTGATAGAGGCGTGCCGGCTGATGGCTGAGCAGCATCCCGAGATGAGGGAGAACACCTGCGTGGCAATACTGGGTGGACACAGTGAGGAGTTCGAAGGCAAGCTTTCGTTCCCGATCGTTTCGCTCGGTTATGTGAGTGATGACAAGCGCATCGCGGATATTTACAATGCTGCCGATGTTTTCGTGCTTCCTTCCCTGTCGGAGAATCTGCCGAATACCATCATGGAGGCGATGGCTTGCGGCGTGCCGAGCGTAGGATTCAAGGTGGGCGGCATACCGGAGATGATCGATCATCAGAAGAACGGATATGTGGCAAACTATCGCGATGCCAAGGATCTGGCGGCTGGAATCCACTGGGTGCTGGAAGAAGCCGACCATGAGAATCTGAAGAAGGCGTGCCTGCAGAAGGTGATGCATAACTATTCGCAGCATGCGGTGGCGCTGAAATATGTTGAGGTGTATAATCAGGCGATGGCCTTTAAAAACTACCGGATATGATTAAGTTTACCGTCGTAACCTGTACCTACAATGCTGAGCGTGTGTTGCAGCGTACATTGGATAGTGTCAATAAGCAGACTTACTGCAACATCGAGCACCTGATCATAGATGGTGTTTCGAAGGACAAGACCCTGGCTATGGTTCGGGCATACCAGAACAGGGCAAAGGCTGGAGAGAATGCCCACGAAATCGTGGTCTATTCGGAACCAGACAAGGGACTCTATGACGCCATGAACAAGGGCATAGACCGTGCCACAGGCGACTATCTCGTGTTTCTGAATGCGGGAGACGTGTTTCCTTCTGACGATACCCTGGAATATGTGGAGGGATGCGTAGGCGAGGGCGAGAACCTGCCGGGCGTGCTTTATGGAGATACCGATATCGTGAATGACGAAGGAAGATTCCTGCGCCATCGCCGTCTTTCACCTCCCGAGAAGCTGAACTGGCGCTCGTTCAAGTGGGGTATGCTCGTCTGTCATCAGTCGTTTTATGCCCGCACGGATATCGCCCGCCAAATCCATTATAATCTTCACTATCGCCTTTCGGCAGATGTGGATTGGTGCATCCGCATCATGAAGGCGGCTCAGCAGCGCCATCTTCCGTTGCGCAATGTGCATGCAGTCATCACCAACTATCTGGATGGCGGTATGTCGGTGCAGAACCACAAGGCTTCGCTCAAGGAGCGTTTCGAGGTGATGCGCAGCAACTATGGCATTGTCACCACGGTTCTGGTGCATACCTGGTTTGTGGTGAGAAGTCTCTTCAAGCGCTAGTTCGCATGGTTTTAGCAAGAAAAAATAAATTTAAATGGCAGAAACATTAAAGGAAAAAACAGCAAAGGGTCTCTTTTGGGGAGCTATGAACAATGGGGCGATGCAGGTTATCGGACTGATATTCGGCATCGTCCTGGGCAGACTGTTGTCGCCAAGCGATTATGGTATGATCGCCATGATTACTGTTTTTTCTCTGATAGCCAATGCCTTGCAGAATTCGGGCTTCATCACGGCTATCACGAATATCAAGGAACCTACAGATAATGACTATAACTCCGTATTCTGGTTTAATATCTCTGTAGGTGGTTTTCTATACCTGGTACTTTTTCTCTGTGCCCCTCTGATAGCGGGCTATTATCATACTCCGGCACTGGTTCCTCTTTGCCGGTATGCATTCCTGTCGCTGTTATTCTCCAGCCTCTGTACGGCTCAGTCGGCTTATCTCTTCAAGCACATGATGGTGAAGCAGAGGGCTCAGTCGGGCATCATCGCCACGCTCTTTTCGAGTGTGGTAGGAGTGGTCATGGCGTTTTGCGACATGTCTTATTGGGCTTTGGCTACCCAGACCATCGTTTACAGCATCGTGAATACGGCGCTGTTTTGGTATTATTCTCCGTGGCGCCCGAGTCTGCGGTTCGATTTCGAACCTATCCGCAGGATGTTCAAGTTCAGCTGCAAACTGCTGGCTTCCACCATCACTACGCATATCAACAACAATGTGCTGAATATCCTGCTGGGGCATTACTTCACGGCGCATGATACGGGTAATTACAACCAGGCTTCGCAGTGGAACTTCAAGGCTTACAGCGTGATACAGGGAATGGTGGATTCGGTGGCTCAGCCTGTGCTGGTAGATCTTCGTGAGCAGCCTGGACGCCAGTTGGAAGCCTTGCGCAAGCTGATCCGCTTCACGGCATTCATCACCTTCCCGCTGATGCTGGGATTTGGAATGGTGGCTAGGGAGTTCATCGTCCTGGCTATCACCGAAAAATGGCTGGCGAGTGCCTTCCTGCTGCAGATTCTCTGCGTGAGTGGTGCCATCATTCCGATGAGCCAGCTCATGTCGAGTCTGGTGGTGAGCAACGGCAAGTCGGGTACTTATTTTGGGGTGACCTTTGCCCTGGGTGTGGTTCAGATTCTTACGATGATTCTGATATGGCATTGGGGCATCCGCACGATGGTCATCGCCTACGTGCTGCTGAACATCATCTGGCTGTTCGTATGGCAGTATTTCTCCCGTCGTCTGATAGGCTATCGGGTATGGATGTTCCTGAAGGATATCCTGCCGTTTGCGCTGGCAGCCCTGGCGGTGATGACGGCTACCTATTTCGCCACGCAGTCTATCCACAATCTGTGGCTGCTCCTGCTTTGCCGCATTCTGATGGCTGTTGTGCTATACTATCTGGTGATGCGTATTGCCGGTGCCGCCATTCTGAAGGAGTGTATGGCTTTCGTGAAGAAGAAAATGGGAAAAAAGTAACCTTGATGGGTTCATATGAATAAAGCTGAAATATCAGCGATAAGCAGAATAAATCAGAATGAAGGATGAATACAGATAAGACAGTTTCAATCATCATGGGCACCTACAATGGTGCCGAATATATCAGGGAGCAGTTGGATTCCATACTCTCGCAGACCTATCCCCTGAAGGAGATCATCATCCAGGATGATGGTTCTACGGATGATACGGTAGCGATTTGCACAGCCTATGCCGAGAAGTTTCCTATCATACATTTCTCGCGCAATGCCAGCAATCTGGGTTTCAATCAGAACTTCAAGTCGGCTGCGATGAAGGCAACGGGCGATTTTGTGGCTTTCAGCGATCAGGATGATGTCTGGTTTCCTACCAAGATAGAGAAGCAGGTGGCTGCCATCGGCAATCATGACATCTGTTTTTCTACCCATCTGCGTGGTGCCGACAGGGATCATACGCATCTTGTGAATCCTCAGTACAGCCTGGAGGCGCTGCTCTTCTGCGGATTTGCCGGACATACCATGCTGCTCCGCCGGGAGTTTATCCAGACAAGTGAATACTGGCTGCCGAACATCATGTACGATTGGAGTCTTGCCATCTGCGCCCAGTTGCACGGCGGTATCGTGATGATAGATGAACCGCTGAACTGGCATCGCACGAATCTGGCTTCTGCCTGTCATGAGGAACTGAAGCAGGCAGGCAAAAAGGTGGATGCCCGCCCTACCTATCAGCCTTACCTCTATGGTATCGCCAATTATCGCAGATTGCAGCAGCAGCCCAACTGGCAGATGCTCTATACCTATATATATGAGCATACCCGGGAGCCGAAGTTTGCGCTGGCACATCGCATGAGCTATTATATGCTGCATCACAATCTGCTGGCACTCTTCTGCCTCTGCTTCCTCTGTCTGAAGCATGGTGACAAGATATACTACAGCAAGCATCAGCGGGGCTTGATGGCAAAGATACGTGCTTTCTGCTATCCGTTGATCTTCTCATATAATAACATTCAATATAATAGACAATCTTAAAATACGAACTTTATGAATATTGCATTATTAACTGCAGGCGGTGTTGGTAACCGTATGGGACAGGATATCCCAAAGCAATTTATGACGATTGATAACATACCTGTTATCATCTATACCATGCAGGCTTTCCAGAGCCATCCTCAGATAGACGCCATCTGCGTGGTGTGTCTCAAGGGATGGGAAGTGGTACTGCAGGCGTATGCCAACCAGTTTAACATCACCAAGCTGAAGTGGATCTTCGAGGGTGGTGACAGCAATCAGCACTCCATCCGCAATGGTTTGTGGGGCTTGCGTGATGCCGGATGTGCAGAGGATGATATCATATTGGTACACGATGGTGTGCGCCCGCTGGTGGCAGAGCGAATCATTACCGAGAATATCGAGAAGTGCAGAAAGTATGGTTATGCCATTACGGGTATGATCTGCAAGGAGGCTATCATGCAGAAGGTGGATGACTGTGTGAAGAATATCGACATCCCACGCGAGCGGCTGGTTCGCACCCAGACTCCCCATACCTATCCTCTCGGCACTTTGCTGAAGGCGCACGCCGAGGCTGATGCCAAGGGTATTGACGGCACGGTGGCATCCTGTACCTTGATGGCTGAACTGGGAGTGGATAACCAGCACCTGGTGATGGGATCTGAGAAAAACGGATTGAAGCTTACCCAGACGGAGGATGTGGAGCTGTTTAAGGCATTGAAGCATACCACCAAGGATGAGTGGCTGAAATAGATAATAGGCTCTGCCGATATAAGTTGAAATAGATAATAGAAGGAAATAGATAGTAGGATGAAACAGACAAATCTATATAATGAAGATGTAAAGGCGGCTTTGGCTGCGTTTGAGCTGCCATGGCAGCAGCTTTCGGGCAAGAATATCCTGGTGCTGGGCGCTACTGGATTGATTGGTGGCTGTCTGGTTGATATGCTGATGCAGCATGAGGGACTGGATTATCAGGTTTATGCTGCGGGTCGTAACGAAGAGCGGGCTAACAGGCGCTTTTCGGCGTATCTTGATTCCGGACATTATCATTTTCTTCCTTTTGATGTTACGGCTCCCTTGTCGGTGGATATCTCTTTCGATTATATCGTGGATGCTGCTGGCGGTGCCTGTCCACAGCTTTATAGCGAGGATCCTGTGGGAGTGATGAAGTCTAATATCTTCGGTGTGGATAATCTGCTGCGCTTTGGACTACAGCACGGCTTGAAGAAATTGGTCTATGTATCTTCCGGAGAAGTCTATGGCGAGGGCGACGGTCGTGTCTTTGAAGAAAGCTATAGCGGGTATATCGATCCTACTACGGTGAGGGCGTGCTATCCTTCGGCAAAACGTGCTTCCGAGACGCTTTGTATCTGCTATGCTCATCAGTATGGCATTGAGGTGTCCATCGCCCGTCCGAGTCATATCTACGGTCCGTTCTTTACAGAAAACGATAATCGTGTTTATGCCCAGTTTATCCGCAATGTATTGCGTGGCGAGGATATCGTACTGAAGAGTAAGGGAGAGGCGTTCCGTTCGTGGACTTATGTGGTGGATTGTGCGATGGCGCTGCTTTGTATCCTGCTGAAGGGCGGGAACGGCGAGGCATATAATATAGCCAATGAGGAGTCGAATGTAAGCATCAGAACCTTGGCAGAAACTGTTGCTGATCTGGCTGGCAGAAAGGTGGTCTTTGATATTCCCGATGATGCCAGTCATGGCAATACCACTCCTATTACCAAGGCCGTTTTTGCTACGGATAAGTTGGAAGCTCTGGGCTGGAAGCCGATTACATTATTAAAGGATGGTCTGGCTCATACCATCCAGGTTTTGCTGTAAATGATAGATTGAGTTTTTGCATGTGGTTTAAGAACGGGCTGAGGTCCAAAGAACCAGAAGCAACACGCCCTGAAAGGCTACAAAGAACCAGAAGCAACACGCCCTGAAAGGCTACAAAGAACCAGAAGCAACACGCCCTGAAAGGCTACAAAGAACCAGAAGCAATACGCCCTGAAAGGGCATAAGCTCCTAGCCCAGGGCATCGCCCTGGGGATAATAGTAGTCAACAAGACGCCCTGTAAGGGCAAAAGCTTTGTATATTACTTGGTATTTGAAAGCTTTTGCCCTTACAGGGCGGCAGGCTCGCGTCAATAAATCCCCAGGGCGATGCCCTGGGCTAGGAGCTTCTGCCCTTTCAGGGCGTGCTGCTTTTTGTGTAGTTTTTAAAAACAAGACATACGTCTTAACTCCTTTAACTCCTTTAACTCCTTTTCCTTAGTTCCGGCAGGATGAATATCGAATGAAACTCGCGCTTTTCTACTGGTGGAATCTTCATATAATCGCCATAGAGGTCGGTGAGGTAGGAATCGGGATTGCATGGTGCAGGGAATTCCTTGCCCTCAAACTTGATGGTACCCAATGGCTTGACTGCCTTCTTGTCGAATGAGATGCCTCGGCCATTCAGGAAAGGAACATCAGAATAACGGGTCTTCTTTCCGAACAAGCCTACTACCTTCCATAATGCACTGCACAGACAATACTTGCCTCCGAAATAGAAGAACTCAGCAAAGGAACGCAGAGAGTAAGTGTGTCGGTGGTTCAGGATAGAATAACTCTTGGAGATACCCTTTGTCAAGGTCTTGATCCACGAACGGGGAATGTCTGGATAATCCACAAAAGGGAAGATATCCACAAAGATTCCCTTTACATAAGGCTGGCAGAAATCGTCGCCCTGTTCGATATAGAGAGAGTTGCAGTCGCGGATCTTCGTGATAGGCTCCTTGCTTCCCGGATCCGATTTTGGGGTCTGCAGATAGAGCCAGTCGGGCAGTTCCTTGGGGGCAATCTCCTCGAATCGTTTTTCATCTTCCAGCGACATACCGATATCGATATCGTCATCCCAAGGTATGAAACCGTCATGGCGTACGGCTCCGAGCAGGGTGCCGCCATCCAGCCAGTATTCTATCTTGTGGCGCTTGCAGATTTTGTCTATTTCTTCCAGAATAGCCAGCTGCTTGAGTTGGCATGCCCGCAGATTCTGCTGGCTATATTCTTTGATTTCTTTGTAAAAGTCCATATTCTTTATATTTTTATCGGGAAGACCCGTATGGGATCTCTCCCCGGATTATAAGAAATGCGTGATGATTAATGTGGCGTTGTATGCCCAGAAGTAGATGGCGAGGAAGAGAGTGACTCCTCTCATCGCATTAGCCAGTTTGGGTTGAGCCTCTCTGAATGCATAACCCATGGTGAATGGGATGACGAACATCCAGTGGGCTGCCATGATATATACCTCGTTGAGTCCGAAACCGAGCACCAGGTGAAGGAAGGCATCGAATGCCGCACAGCTCAGGCACATCCACATCAGACGGGAGTGTCTGCTGTAGAAAACACCGGCTGCAAAGAGCAGGAAAACGAATGCTTCGAAGAGGTAGCTGATGGCCCAATCGTATCGGATAAAGGTTGGGCGCGATACGCTCAGGTCTTTGAGCAGTTCCTTCTGATGCAGCTGGATGCCCTCTCCAAAGAGGTTTTCTACGATGGATTCCATTCGTGGGGTAGAAACATCGGTCCATTTCAGGAATGGCATATCGGATACCGATTTGCCTCGATGAGCATCCATCCACGCATCGTGAACGGCATTCTTCTGGGCAATATCGGGTCTTTTCGGCATCAGCTTTCTTTCTATCTCCTTGCCTTTTTCCTGCTGAGGCTTGACGATGTATTCGTTCTGATAGTAAAAGCTGCCGCCCATGATGAGGAGCGGGAGGATGAAGGCGATGGCAAAGAATCGGGGGGAGAATACCTTTCTGCCATTACAGAAAAGCGACATGATGCCGGTCTTTACGCCATTGCTCAGCGATACTCCTGCCGTGGTAAGGAACAGCAGACTAGCCTGCCATGCCTTGAGCTGTTTGCCCTGCGCCATACAGGTTCCCACCATATAGATGCTGACCAGCAGACAGAGCATGGAAAAGCAGAAATGATCGGGTACCATCGTGGTGAGCATGATGGAGGCAAAGGAGAAAAAGAATGCCGTGAGAATGTAGGCATCCAACCGGCATAGCTGGATGAGCTCCCGGCAGATGCGGAAGAAAAATACGGCAGAGAAAGTGGCGCTGATGACGAGCATCACTGCCATGATGAAGGTAGCACAGTTGTGATGAGTCCAGCCCATCAGCCAGTCGTTGAGACAGGCTCCGGGATAGAGTAGGGCGCCAAAGAGCGGATGGCGTGACAATTCAAAGTATATCTTTTCGTTGGAAAGAAAGATATACGAGTAGGCATCGAAACCGGATACCGTGAAATGCTTGTAGAAAATACTCCAAAATCCCAGTTTACCAGCCTTGAAAAAGCTTGCAGGATAGGAATGGATCAGTACGGCATTCAAGCTGGCGAATACCAGCATCGAAACAAGTGCAAGAATCCTTTCTTCTTTCTTGATTTTAAAAATATTCTTCATCGTTTTATTCTTATTTGGCTGCAAAGTTAGTGTAAAAAATTGATTGTGGGAAGAAAAATGAGGAAATATTTCATTCCTGCTGTTTTTTTGTGGCGGTTTATTTGGCATTGTCTGCTTTTTGGGTTATCTTTGTCTCCCAAAAAACGGATGATGACAGATTCCGACAATTGTGTATCGTTAACGAATATCATAGATATGAAACAGCCAGCTAAGATTGATGTCGCCGTATTGATGCTTTTCTTCAATCGTCCCGACAATTTCCAGAAAGTGTTTGACGAGGTGAAGAAGGCTCGTCCAGCCCAGTTGTTCCTCTATCAGGATGGAGCAAGAGGTGAGCGGGATATGCCGGGTATCGAGGCATGCCGGCAAATAGCATCAGATGAGAATATTGATTGGGAGTGTGAGGTGCACAGATCTTATCAGACCAAGAACCAGGGATGCGATCCATCAGAGTATTTCTCACAGAAATGGGCTTTCTCGATTGTGGATAAGTGTATCGTGCTGGAAGATGACGATGTGCCTTCGCAATCTTTCTTCCCTTTCTGCAAGGAGATGCTCGACCGCTATGAGCACGACGAACGTATTGCCATGATTGCCGGATTCAATGAAGATGAGGTGACCCCCGACTGCGAGGACAGCTATTTCTTTACTTCTGTCTTCTCTATCTGGGGATGGGCTTCGTGGCGCCGTGTGGTGGACAAATGGGAGGGTGACTATGCCTTTCTGCACGATAAGCAGGCGATGCGACAGTTGGAATCGGTGGTTCGCCAGCGTGGGCTCCGTAAGGACTTCATCCCGATGTGCTGGGATCATGCCCATAGTGGAAAGGAGTTTTATGAAAGCATCTTCTGGGCTTCGATGCTGCTGAATTCCAGCCTTGCCATCATGCCATGCAGGAATCTGGTCAATAATCTGGGTCTCTCTGATGACTCTACCCATTTCTCGGGCAGCATGAAGACGACTCCGAAGGCTTATCGCAGAATCTTCACCATGAAGCGCCATGAACTGGAGTTTCCGCTGAAACATCCTAAATATGTAGTAGAAAACGTAGATTTCAAGGAGCGGGTGTACAGAATCAATGCCTGGGGCCACCCATTCATCAAGATGTCACGCTCCCTGGAAGAACTCTTTCTGAATCTGAGATATGGTAATTTCTCCAGTATCTTCAAGGCGATGGCTCGCAGATGTCGAAAGATGATTGGAAGAGATAAGCACGCTTGATCTCTGACTTCAAATAAATAAGCACGCTTACTCTCTGACTTAGCTGAGAATAAGCGTGCTTGTTTTTTTAGCTAGTTTACCTAGCAGAAATATCCGATAATCAGTATTCCATTGTATATCAACAGTGCCAGACCCAGGACGAGCAATACGCCTTTTAGGCAGCGGCTGTAGAGCTGCTGTCGGAGTTGCAGCTCTTGGTTTGGCTGCTGTCGTTTTTGCTTCAGAAGGAAACCGATGGCTATCGGAATGGCGTATATCCAGTGCCCCGCCATGATATATACCTCGTTGAGACCGAAGCCGAGTCCGATATGCAGCATCATATCTAGACCGAAATACGACATCACCAGCCAGAGATACTTGCTCTTTCTGCCCGCCCAGATGCCGGCAACAAACAGCAGCATGATGACCGCCTCTACCACATAATTGATGGCGTATCGGTATTTCACGAACATCGGGCGATGGCGCAATTCATCTTCCAGCACATAATCCTGATGCAGCTGGATAGATTCGCCCATCAGATTTTCGATGATCGACTGTGTGCGGGAGCTTGTGGCATCCGTCCAGTTCATGAATTCACCTTTCATAATAGGGGCACCTTGCTTAGGACCCCTTTTCTTTTTGGCTTCTTTCTTAGCCAGTTCCTTTGCCTTCCTTATGCTGTCGTTCTTGGCTTTCTGGGCTATCTCCTGAGCGGAGATAATCTTCAAGCCTCTTTTGATGGAGTCGTTTGACAGCGAATCACGGGTATGCTTGATCTGTGCCATACGCTCCTGTCTGGCTTTCTTCTCAGCCGCTTTCTTGGCTTTCAGTTCCTTGCGTGCCATCTCGTTAGGCCATACGAAGACGCGGTATTCCCATCTGCAGAATCCCCACAGCAGGGCTGCTGGCAGAATGACTGCCAGGAAAAGATGCTTAGGGTGGAAGAATCCCTTTCCGTTTACGAAGAATGCAGAAAAGAAAATCTTCAATCCGTTATTGAGCGATGTACCGGCTGTAAGGATGAAATATACCACGCTCTGCCATATCTTGAGCGGATGGTGATGTTTCATTCTGAGACCGGATACGTAGAGTGCCAGGATGAGCAGCATCATGGAGATGACGAAATGGTCGGGCACGATGCAGGTAACCATCACATATCCGAAGGAGAAGAACAGCAGGGTAAGGATATGGGATGCCGTCTTGTCGAGATCCATTACCTCCCGGAAGATTCTCTTCAGGAAAAGGGTGGCATAGAATCCGCAGAATATCTGGATGACTACCGCGATGAAAAGGGCACAGTTGTAGCCTGTGAGTTTCATCAGACCCATATTGATGAGGTAAGGAATATACATATAGAAGGCGAGCAGCGGATGGCGATATACATTGTATGCTGCATTCCAGTCGCTCAATACCCAGTAGGTAAGCGGGTCGAAGCCCGATACGCAGAAGTGGCGGATGAAATTCTTGTAATAATCATCCGTGATGAGGGTGAAATAACTGGCATAGCGGGCTATCACTACACCATTCAGAACGGCAAGTGCCAGAAAAATGCCCAGGGCGAGCCATCTTTCTTCTTTCTTGATCTTGAAAATATCGAATATTTTTTTCATATCTTTCTATTTCTTTCTCTTTCAAGTTTTGAGAGGAATCTTCTCTTAGTCTTTCTTTGTCTTTCTCTTTCGGGTTTTCGGAGATTCTTTTATTTCTTCAGGAAGAATCTTACTAATAGGAAATTAACGGGGATACAGATACAGAGGGTAGGAATCATCGCCCACTGTTTGGCGAGTCCCAGACCTACAAAAAGGTTGAGGCAGACGGTTTGCATCGTATAGTTTACCACATGTGAGAGGGTGAAGCCGGCACCTCGCTTGGCGTTTGCCTTCACCTTGAAGGTGTATCGGGTACTGGCGATGAAATTGAAGATGAAGCTCACGATGTAGGCGATGGTGTTGGCTGTGGTAGCCAGACTGTGATCACCCATTCGTGGAATGAAATGGTTCAGCACCGGCATCATAGCCAGATAGATGACATATTGCAGCACCGTAGCCAGTCCGCCTACGATTCCGAATCTGATGACTTCGCCCAGCTTTTCCCGTCTGGCATCATCCATATTATTAATCTTGTTCTTGATATTCATCGTTTTATCTTTTACGGCGTGCAAAAATACGCTTTTTTCCTGTTTCTAGCAAATATTCTTTCTACAAAATATTAATCTGCCTGGATTTATCTTAATAGTTTCCCTTTTCCAAAGAGATAAGCCAGTTTGGTCTTCTCCATCATCTTGGCAATGAACAGACTGCCTGTAATAGCAAGGAGGATGGTGACGGCAGCAAACGAGATTTCGCTCGGATCCCAGCTGAAGAGGGGATGATAGAACTTCGCAGCCATCGTAAAGATGGGGTGGAAGAGATAGATGGGCAGCGTGTTACGCCCTATATATAATAAGGTGTCCTTGATTCTGTTGGTTACCTTTGCCGCTTTTTCTATCATGGGACTGAAATCCTTGAAGCGTTCGGGAGCATCGAGCAGGTGTTGCAGGAACAGCAGGGTGCTGATGCAGCACCAGCAGGAGAAGACGATAGCCAGACTTCCCCAGTCGTACCAGTTATCGTGGTAGAGCAGATAAATCCACAGGAAGACGGCGAAAAACTCGTGGCGGAACAGCTTGCTCCACTCCGTTTTGCTCTGTCGGATGACCACGCCGATGAAGTAATAGGCAGCTGCACTTGCCGATAGGGCTGGAGTCTCTGATATCAGAAGCAGCGTAAGTGCGAAGACGAAAAGGCTGGCATAGGTATCTCTTTTCGTGTAATTTCTGTGTAAATCATTCCAATTCCTTCCGCTGAAGCAGAAGTAATAGAGTGTTCCGCAGATGATCATAGTCTGGATAAACCAATAGGGACCGATGGAAGTGATGAAGATCTTCTCGCCTATCTGGGAGAGGGAGAGCTCTGTGATGCCATCTCTCACCGGCATGTAGTAGGAAAGAACCGAAAATCCTGTCACCATGATGACATAGGGAAGGGCGAGACATTTCAGATAGTTTCCCATCTGCCTGCCGGTCTTCTCGATGTTCACGAGATAGCCCGTGATGATGAGGAAGGTAGGCATCATAAAGGATAGGATGCCTGCCTTCAGCTGGGGATATGCGTTGCCGAAGCTCACGATATGAATCAATATCATGAGGACAATGAGGATGGCTCGAATGAAATCGAGATCGGTATTTCTTTTCATCTGATTCCTTTTGATTTATATGTATCTATATCCGTGACTTATCTTTCTGGAAGACTTCTTTCGGGAGTGATTATTCTCCGAAAGGCTTATTCCCTGGATGGTTTATTCTCTGAAAGGCTTGTAGTGCCCCTTGTCTGCGAAGGCAAGCATCTCCTTATCGCCACGGCTGTCGCCGAAGGCTTCTATCTCATAGAGAGAGCGGTCGGGAAAAGTTCTGTCTTCGGTATCTGCTGTTCGGGATGCAGAAAGGGCTTCCGTGATTCGGCATACTTTCTCTGCTCCATAGCAGTTGTTGCTCTTGAAGCGTCCCGTCAGCTTGCCGTCTTCTACTTCTATCTGTGTACCAAGCACCTGAACGCCTTTCAGATTGCGGATATCAAAGAAGGGGCGCACCCAGTTGTCAATGCTGGCACTTACGATGAAGACCTGAGCTCCAGCTACCAATGCTTCATGTACCAGGGTGATGCCCTTAGGACGGAGCAGATGCTGGTTTTCTTCTGCAAACCCACGGCAGAGTGCATCAAATTTTTCGATGCGCATGCCGGCAAAGAGGTGGGCGAAGATCTGCTGCTTCGCCTTCCAGTTGGGATACAGGTGCAGTTTCATCATTACCAGCAGTGGACTGTACATCAGAAAAACCATCAGAAAGCGGCTTCTGCCTTTGGCATACTTGATGAATTCGAGCAGGGTATCACTCGTTGTCAGTGTTCCGTCGAAATCGAAACAGTATAATTTCTTCTTCATTTCTTCTTCTGTGTTTAAGTTGTTCTCTTTAATAAAGATATCCTCTTAATAAAGATATCTTCTCCTTATTCTATGTAGATAAGGAAGAGGAAGGAGAGCAACCAGGCAAGGACGATAAACTGGGTGATTCGGTCTCGCAGAATAATCTTCGTAGGGTCGCCACTTTTCTGGTCAACCACTGCAATCTGGATGTATCGCAGCAAACCAACCAATACGAATACGCTGGTAAGATAGAGGTATTCGGTATGGAAATTCTCTATTACTTCAGGGCTCACCGTGTACATGATGTAGCAAACTAGGGTAACTGATGCCGTGATGGTGATAGCCTGATTGATGAAGGTGAGGTTGTATCGGCTCGTATTCTTGCGTGGCGCCTCGCCCGTCTTTTCCATTCGCAGCACGTCATCGCGGCGCTTGGCAAAACTCATGAAGAGGGTGATGAGGAAGGTCATCAGTACTATCCATTTACTGAGTATGATGTGCGTAGCGACACCACCCGCCAGCAAGCGGAGCACAAATCCGAATGCCACGATGCACACGTCAATGATGGCATACTGCTTGAGCTTGGCGCAATAGCAGAGGTTCATGACCCAATAGAAGGCGATGATTCCCATCGTCTCCCACGAATCGAGCAGACAGCATACCCCCATTGAGAGGATAAGCATCAGAAACATCAAAGCGTAAGCCTGCCTGATGCTTACGGCTCCTGATGCGATAGGGCGGTGACACTTCACCGAGTGGCGGCGGTCTGCCTCCACATCATAGATATCGTTGAAGCAATAGATGCTAGATGCGGCAAAGCTGTAGGCAAAGAAAGCGATCAGACCCGCCAGCAGGGCATCTGTATGAAACAAGGCACCGCCAAAGAAGAGGGGCACGAAGATAAACATATTCTTGATCCACTGCTTCGGGCGGATCAGGCGCATCAAGGCAGCGAAGCCTTTGCTGTCTTTTATTTCATTCTCGTTCATAAAAACTTCTTTTATTTAATCTAAGATGATTCTTTTTATTTAATAATCTGAGATAATTCCTTGGAAATCCATTCTGCAATCTTGCTCAATATCCAGGAGAGTGGCAGGGTGATGGCGATGCAGAGGATGAAGGTAGGCCAGTATCCCAAGTGATGAGGCTCGATATAATGGAGCACGAAGTGGATGTGGATGAGATAGCATTCCAGACTCAATGCTCCTACCAGCATAAAGCTGCGGTTAAACCATCCTGGGGTACGGCGGAAGATGCGGTTCAGGAGCAGGATGCTCGTTATGGTGAGCGGGATGTAAAGCATACGCTCCAGGAAGAGCGGAAACATACCGTGCTTCTCCTGTTCCAGGAAGATGCTTGCGAGTAGCGTCATCAGGAACATCAGCCATATCATCCAGATGCTGGCACCATCAAGCGTCTGCTTCTGGCGCACCATCTCGCCCATATTGATGCCGATGAAGAAGATAGGTACTCGGCTCCAGAAGATTTCCAGATGGCCTACAGCCTGATGAATCGGTGTGACGTATTGCACCAGGATGCACCACATGATCATCACCACCGGCAGCCATTTGTAGATGGGGTGGCGCTTGATGAGTTCCATATAGGCTGGGGCGAAGAGATAGAGCATCATAGTGGCTGGGATGTACCAGAAGGTAAGCTCGTCGTATCGCCAGAAATTCCAGTTGATGGTAATCTCGCCTATCAGGTTGATCCACGCCTCGAGGTCTCCTCCCTGGAATCGGGGAATGTAGTAGAGACAGGCGATGATGAGCCACGCCGGGTAGATACGCAGGTAACGGCGGATGAAGAAATGCTTAGCAGAAGGATTCTTCATCCAGGAAAACCACAGGCCGATACCGCTGAGAAATAGAAACATATCTACTCCTACATTGCCCATGCGGCGCAATCCGAAGAAAGCGTTCTCTCTAGGCAGTGCTACATGAAAGAGAATGATGAAGAGCATGGCGGCTCCCATCAATTCACCGCGATATCTGCTGATATTCGCCAGTTCTATATCTTTTATCTTCATGATTTTCTTTTAATATTTCGGGTTGGGAATCTTCTTCATCAGTTGGGTGAAGAGCCAAGCCAGGCAGATGCTGGCAATGATGTAGAGCAGCAGTCCGGCATAGATGTCTCCATGACGGCTGATAGGGATGAATATCTTGCGGGTGATAGGATGGGTGACGAAGAGGGCAGCTGAGATGACGCCCATCCATTCCAGAACCTTGTAGATGCCCGACAGCCAACTTACCTCCTGCAGCAAATCGGCTACAAGCACACTGAGCAGACAGATGAAGAATGGTACGAAGGTCCATCCTATCATATTGAGACTCAGACTGTAGATCAGCGAGATGCAGAATACGCAGCCGAAGATATTGGTTACAGGCGAATGGAAGGTCATCAGAATCTTCTCGCCATAGCGGGCGTACAGAATGCCCAGACCGAATGGCAGCATACCGCCCATGAAATTATAGCGGTAGCGGTTCATCGCCTCGCTCTCGGGATTGTCAAAGCCCAGCAGCAGCTGGATGCCGATGCAGAGAAGCATCAATCCTACCGTCCATCCCCAGTGGCGGCGATAGAGCAGCAGTCGATATACGATGTAAAGCTGCAGCATCAGACCGAAAAACCAGTAAGGTCCTGGCCAGATGATGTTGTCGGGGTTGGGCAATACATTGTTAAACATACCCAGCATCGATACGATGCCCAGCACCTCGTAATGGCGTGGACCCGGAGTGATGTAGTCTATCATCGTGAAAGCGATGAAACCCACGATCATCATCTTGAAGAGCTTCAGATAGTGATAGCGGATGAAGCGCAGAGGTTCGCGCCAGCTGATACTCCAGGATTGCTTCCTGCCCGAAATGTTGTACATCTGAGCCTGCTGGTCGGCAGAAAGATGAGGCTTGGCTTCATACTTCATCACCAGTCCGTATGCACTCAGGAAGAGGAATACGGGCACTCCGTAATGGCCGAAGAACGACAGCAGATGGACAGGCAGGTTGATGTCGGGATTCGCCATCACCTGCAGCAGCCAGTCGGTGTTGTGCTGGAAGAACTGATATTCATTCTCCTTGACAATCGGACCTAGCCAATGGCAATAGTTGTGTAGGAAGATGCCGATGATGGCAAGTCCTCTCAATGCATTGCATGCACTTCTGGAAAGTATGTTCTGATTCATTTCCTGGCTCCTTTCTTTGTTTGTTTCTTATCTTTTTTCTTGTCTTGCTTCTTTTCTTCCTGCTTAGCCTGCGTCTTGAGATATTCATCCCGCAGCTTGTCGTAGTCGGCAGAGTTCTTCAGGATGCGGGGGCGCATCTCGTTGTATTTCGGACTCAGGATATTGTTCTCCTCCTTGTAGGTCGGAGTCTCTATGCCGGCAAGATACAGCAGCAGGTGCGGTAGGGCATCCGTCATCATCCGCTTGTCCTTGGCGGCACGTATCTGCCGGTAGATGGCGCGGTGTTTCTGGATGTATTTCTTTGAGCAGTAGATCCAGAAAGGAATCTCAAACTCATAGTGTGCCAGCTTCCAGTCGATGTTGGCGGAGTGGTTGCGGCAGATGAAGCCACGGTTTTCCTCGTAGCACTCCTCGCCATGGTCGGGCACATAGATGATGACGGCATCTTCCTTCTGGAATCGTTTCACGATCTCTGCCACGATGGAGTCGTTGTAGAGGGTGGCGTTGTCGTAATGACTCAATACCTTGCGCTGGGCGTCAGTCAGTTCAGGACGCTTGTCTTCGTAGCTACTTGCCCAGAACTTAGCCTGATTCTGGCGATAGCGCAGCTTGTAGTTCACGTGCTGACCCATCAGATGGAAAATGGTGAGATTATGGTCGGTCTTGTATTGCTTCAGACTGTCATCATAATCTTTCAGCAGTCCATCGTCCAGTGCATGCAACTGGGTGTTTCTGTGGTCGAACTGCAGCTTGCTCAGTTCCGGATTGTTCAGGAAGAAGCCGCCGCTGAAGTCATATACCGCCTCCTTAGCCTGAGGCAGGAATTCGTTGGTGATGAAGGTTACGTTGTATCCTGCCTTGCGGAAAACCTCCGGGAAGAGCGGATAGTCGCACCATTCTCCCTTGTCGCCTACCACATAGGTAGAGAGCATGTGCTTGAATACGAAGCTGGTGAGGTTCCAGCAGGTCACGACATCTGTAAACTTGGTGAGTTTCTTCGATTTCTCCAGCGCCGATTGGTTTGGGGTAGTTTCCATGAAGTAGCCATATTGCTGTGAATGATGGCGGCCGTAGCTTTCGCCGATGATCAGTACGATGTTTGGCGAGCGGAAGCTGCAGCTATCTACCTTCACCTCGTGGGCAGCATGAATCAGTTGGGTAATCTGATGCGCTGCCAGCTGGTTGGCATAGATGCTGAATTGGAGGCGGTAGATTGGCAGATAGAGTACGGCATGATCTTTCTCTGTAAGGGTGTGCTCCACCTCTCCGATGGTTCTTCCCGACATCAGCTTGTGGTAAGCCTCCTTGTTGTGCCAGGAGGTGCAGATGGAAGTGATGAGGATAGCCAGGCAGAGGATACCGAAGGTGGCTGGCATGGCTGCCGTCATTCGCGGAATAGCCATCAGTCGCTTCTTGAGCGATGCCAATTCGAGTACGGTAACGAGGAAAACGTAGAACTTGATGAGCCGTTTCCGGAAGATGACGATGAGTATCTGCAGGAGCGCCAGGAGCAGAATCCAGCCTACGCTGCTGAAGAGCACTTCGACAGAGATGAGGGCAGAGAGGAAGCTGCTTGCCTCGGAACTGTTGGTTTCTCCCACCAGCATCAGCATAGAAGGATTGAGTGTGGAACCGAAATTCACGAAGCAGTAGGTATCAGCGGCAGCCGTGACATATAATATAATGTATAATATGGCACGCAGTCCCCTGCGCACCTTCTTCGGGAAGACGGCGAGGATGGCGCTCACGATATAGAGGTCCAGGAACAGCTCCAGGAACATGTTCTCGTAGAGCGTTCCGTTCTTTGGAATCGTGATGAGTGAACTAACCATGCCCAGGATGTACATGGACACAAAGAAGTTGGCATTGCGCCTGATTGGGGCTGAAGCCAGACTAAGACAGTTCTTGATGATTTCTTTCCAACTCATAGCTTTCTATTGATGATGTTTGCTATTTTTAGAGAATTGATGTTTTGGCACTCTTTTAGACTTAGAGCGCCTGATAGTTTTTGATGGCGAGGTTCTCGATGCATTCGGGAACCATACCTTCGATGCTTTTTCCGGTCTTGATGCATTCGCGTATCTCCGTGCTGCTGATGTTGAGCAGCGGGGTTTCTACGATGGTCACGCCGGCAGGCACTTCGCCTATGCAGGAGCCTTGGCGGGGATAGACTACGATAGGGTAGTGGGCAAGGATATCATCGTGATGATACCACTTGTCGAATGCTGCCCAGTTGTCGCCGCCTATTAATAATGTAAACTCACATTCTGGATAATCCTTGCTGATGGCCTGCAGGGTGTGCCAGGTATAGGAAGGCTTGGGCAAGCGGAACTCATAGTCGCATGCCTTCAGCTGGGGTTCATTCTCCAGGGCCTTTTCTACCATCTCCAGGCGCAGGTGGTCATCGAGCAGGTCGGTAGCAGCTTTCTTGAATGGGTTCATGGGGGAGACCATGAACCACACTTCATCCAGCCCCGCCTTCTCGCAGAGGCTTTTCGCCAATGCGATGTGGCCGGTATGGATGGGGTTGAAGCTGCCTCCAAAGATTCCTACCTTTTTCATTTCAATTATTCGCTCAAAAAGTCTTTTACTAGCTGATAAACCTCCTGCTGAGCTTTTCCCAGATCATCGTTTACGACTACGTGGTCGAACTGAGGAGCGAAGGTCAACTCGTAGCTAGCCTTGGCAAGGCGCTGCTCGATTACCTCAGGGGCATCTGTGTTGCGGCCTACCAGACGGCGGCGCAGTTCCTCTACCGAAGGAGGTTGCACGAAGATGCTCAGGGCACGTTCGCCATAGAACTTCTTGATATTGACGCCACCCTTTACATCTACGTCGAAAATCACAGACTCGCCTTTGGCAAGCTGGTTTTCTACCTGCGACTTCAAGGTGCCGTAGAATCTATCCTGGTAAACTTCCTCATACTCCAGGAACTCATCAGCCTCAATCTTGGACTTGAATTCCTCTGGAGACAGGAAGAAATACTCTACTCCATTCTGCTCTGTGCCGCGAGGGGCACGAGAGGTACAACTGATAGAGAAAGCCAACTTCAACTCTGGGTGCTCTTTCATCAACCAGTTGACGATGGTACTCTTGCCGCTGCCCGATGGGGCGCTGAAAATTAATAATCCGTTCTTCATTTTTCCTTTTTTCTTTAGAGTGCATTCAGCACTTGTTCCTTAATCTGTTCCAGCTCATCCTTCATCTTCACCACGATGTTCTGCATTTCAGCCTGATTGCTCTTTGAACCGGTGGTGTTGATTTCGCGACCCATTTCCTGGGCGATGAATCCGAGCTTCTTGCCCACACCATGACCTTCCTCATTCATGGTCTCGCGGAAATACTTCAGGTGGTTGGCTAGGCGCTGTTTCTCCTCGCTGATGTCGAGCTTCTCGATGTAGTAGATGAGCTCCTGCTCCAGACGGTTCTTGTCATAATCCACATTCGGAATCTGCTGCAGACCGTTTACGATGTTCTGGCGGATCTTCTCCACGCGTGCCTTCTCGTATGGTTCAATGCTGGCAAGGAGAGCCTGGATATTATCCACTTTCTCGGTGAATTTCTTCTGCAGGGCAGCTCCTTCCTGCTTGCGGAAGTCGCTCAGATGACCGATAGCCTCGCAAATTGCATTTTTTGCCACTGCCCACTCCTCGTCGGTTAATTCTTCCACATCAGTTTTGGTTGTTACATCAGGAAGACGCAACAAGGTGCTGTACCAATCGGTAGGCTCAGGAATACCTGTTTCAGCAGATATTTTCTTGATCTGCTGATAATAATTCTGAACAAGCGCACTGTTGATGGGGGTAGCATCTGTAGCTGCATCCTTCTCAATCCAGATGGAGAAGTCAATCTTGCCTCTTTCCAGGCTCTTAGCTATATACTGACGAATCTCCATCTCCTTCTCTCTGTAGAGAGGGGCGATACGTGTAGAGAGGTCAAGATTCTTGCTGTTTAATGACTTTATCTCTACATTAATCTTCTTTGTTTTGTAGGCCGCGGTAGCTTTTCCGAAGCCTGTCATTGACTGTATCATATAATCTTTCGCGTTAAATTTCTGCAAAAGTACAAAAAAAAGCGAGAAAATGAGTATATTTGCACCTTATTTAAGAATATATTTTTTAATTATGTCGTGTATTTTGAATATTGAGACGAGTACGGACGTGTGCTCAGTGGCAATTAGTGATAGTGGACAGGTGATTTTCAACCAGGAAGATCACACGGGTCCTAACCATGCAGTTAAGTTGGGTGTGTTTGTTGATGAGGCTCTTGATTTCCTCGATTCCCATGGTCTTCCATTAGAGGCTGTGGCTGTAAGTTGTGGTCCTGGCTCCTATACCGGATTGCGTATCGGTGTGAGTATGGCTAAGGGCATCTGCTATGGTCGTGGGGTGAAGCTCATCGCAGTACCAACCCTCGAATTGATGGCTGTGCCAGTATTGCTTGGCGAACATCCTGAACAGGAAGATGCCCTCATCGTACCTATGCTCGACGCACGCCGCATGGAGGTGTATGCCGAAGTGCTCGACCGCTCCCTGAAGGTGGTTCGCCCTATCCAGGCTGATATCGTGGATGCCGAAACCTACAAGGAATATCTGGACGGGCATCATGTATATTTCTTCGGAAACGGTGCAGCCAAGTGTATGGAGACCATCAACCATCCTCATGCGCATCTCGTGGAGGGCATCGAGCCGCTTGCCAAGAATATGGCACCGCTTGCCGAGAAGAGATTCGTAGAGGGCAAGTTTGAGGATGTGGCTTACTTCGTACCATTCTATCTCAAGGATTTCGTGGCAAAGATGCCTAAGAAGCTTATCTAGGAGAGATGGATGGCGGGAGCATCCGCAGATTTGAATAGTGGGGTTATCCTCTGAATAATAAAAGAAACAAGCAAGAATATATGAATAAAATAGGATTAGACTATAATACAACGCGAGAAAAGCTCGTGCTGCCTGAATACGGACGTGAGATTCAGCAGATGGTGGATTACTGTGTAGAGTTGGAAGACCGCAAGGAGCGCCAGCGCTGTGCCGAGTCTATCATCAAGATCATGGATCGTATGTTTCCGGAAAACAGAGGCTTGGAAAACCATGAGCAGAAACTCTGGGATCATCTCGCCATCATGAGCAATTTCCAACTTGACATCGATTATCCTTTCGATGTAAGCAATGCTGCAAAGATTGCCAAGAAACCCGAAACCGTGGAATATCCTAACCTGCGTATTCCTGTGCGCCATTATGGTGCCATGCTTTTCGAAATCTTCGAGAAGCTGAAGCACATGGAGCCGGGCAAGGAAAGAGATGAACTGGTGAAGCTGACAGCCAACCAGATGCATCGCAACCTGATGCAGTGGAGCCATGGTTCCTGCGATGAGCAGAAGGTGGCTGCCGATCTGGCGAGATTTACCGATGGCAAGATCAAACTCGATCTCAAGCATTTCGTCTTCGAGAAAGTAAAGGAGACCCCAGCTCGCAGCAATAACAATAATAATAAGAAGAAAAAGTAATCACTTTTTGTAATTTAGATAATCAGATTATAATAATTAGACAAGCTTATGGAGTCTTTCATCATAGAGGGCGGTCATCCGCTCCAAGGTACCATCACCCCGCAGGGAGCCAAGAATGAGGCGCTGCAGGTGATCTGTACCACCATTCTTACCGATGAACCCGTGCGCATTACCAATGTGCCGGACATCCTGGATGTGAACAACCTGATCAAGTTGCTCCAGGAAATCGGTGTGAAGGTAACCCGAAACAGCCGTCATGATTATACCTTCCAGAGTGATGAGCTGAAACTGGATTATCTCGACAGTCTGGAGTTCGTGAAGAAGTGTTCTTCGCTGCGTGGCAGTGTACTGATGTTCGGACCCTTGCTCGGCAGATTCGGCAAGGCTACCATCGCCAAGCCGGGTGGCGATAAGATAGGCCGCCGCCGTCTTGATACCCACTTCCTGGGATTCAAGTACCTGGGTGCAACCTTCGTACATGATGAGGAGCGCAATGTATATCAGATACAGGCCAAGAAGCTGAAGGGATGCTATATGCTGCTTGATGAGGCTTCGGTTACCGGTACTGCCAACATCATCATGGCGGCGGTTCTTGCCAAGGGAACCACCACCATTTATAATGCAGCCTGCGAACCATACATCCAGCAGCTCTGTCACCTGCTCAATTCTATGGGTGCCCAGATCAGTGGCATTGCCAGCAATCTGCTCACCATCGTGGGTGTGGAGAAGCTGCATGGCGCCGAGCATCGCATCCTGCCTGATATGATCGAGGTGGGTTCCTTCATCGGTATGGCTGCCATGTGTGGAGCCGGCATCCGCATCAAGGATGTGTCGGTGAAGGACCTGGGTATCATTCCTGATGCCTTCCGCCGACTCGGTGTGAAGGTGAAGGTAGAGGGCGATGACCTCTTCATTCCGGAACAGAAGCACTATGTGATCGACTCGTTCATTGATGGCACCATCATGACCCTGGCAGATGCACCATGGCCAGGACTTACGCCAGACCTCCTGTCGGTGCTCCTCGTGGTGGCAACCCAGGCTCGCGGAAGTGTGCTTTTCCATCAGAAGATGTTCGAGAGCCGTCTCTTCTTCGTGGATAAACTGATAGATATGGGTGCGCAGATCATCCTCTGCGATCCTCACCGTGCAGTGGTGGTAGGTCATGATCACAAGCTGAAGCTGCGTCCGGGCAGAATGACGAGTCCGGATATCCGTGCCGGTATTGCCCTGCTGATTGCTGCGATGAGCGCCAACGGCACCAGCCGTATTGCCAATATCGCCCAGATAGACCGTGGCTACGAGGATATCGAGCAGCGCCTGAACCAGTTGGGTGCCAAGATTACCCGTGTCAGCGACTAGGTGTAACAAAATTCAAAGTTCCAAGTAAATTATGATAAGACGTGACGAAGTATATAAGATAGGTAAGTTGGGCAAGCCTCATGGAGTGAAGGGCGAGATAACCTTTGCCATCACCGATGATGTCTTCGACCGTGTGGATGCAGAATATCTTGTTCTTGATATCGATGGCATCCTGGTGCCTTTCTTTCTGGAGGAGTATCGCTTCAAGAACGAAGAGAATGTGCTCGTGAAGTTCGAGGATATCGATACGCAGGAGCAGGCGCGCAACTATACCGGATGTGAGGTCTTTTTCCCTCGCCACCTCTCGGATAGCGATGGAGAGAACATGACCTGGGCAGAGATCATCGGCTTCCAGCTGGTGGATGCCGTAACCGGAAAGGTGGTGGGAACCCTGGATCGTGTAGATGATTCCACGCTCAATCTCCTTTTCGAGGTGACAACCCCCGAAGGCGATGATATTCTCATTCCTGCCAGCAACGACCTCATCGAGGAAGTGAGTGCAGAAAAGAAGGAAATCAGAATGGCAATCCCCGAAGGGTTGCTTGACTTATAAAATGATATAATGATGAAGAAACAACAAATATGTATTCTCGGTTCTACGGGAAGTATTGGCACACAGGCGCTGGATGTCATCGAGCAGCACAGCGACCTTTACGAGGTATATTGCCTTACCGCCAATAACAGGGTGAAGGAGCTTGCCGAGCAGGCGCATAAGTTCCATCCTGCTGCTGTAGTGGTTGCCAATGAGGCGCATTACGACGAGTTGAAGAATCTGCTCAGTGATGAACCTGATATCAAGGTCTATGCCGGTGCCCAGGCGCTCTGCGATATCGTGCAGGCAGAGCCTATCGATATGGTGCTTGCATCCATGGTAGGTTTTTCCGGTCTGGAGCCAACCATCCATGCCATCAAGGCTCGCAAGAAGATCTGTCTTGCCAACAAGGAGACCCTGGTGGTGGCTGGTGAGCTGATCTGCAATCTTGCCCAGGAATATCACGTGCCTATCCTTCCTGTGGATAGCGAGCATAGCGCCATCTTCCAGAGTCTGGTGGGCGAGGGCGATAACGAGGTAGAGAAGCTCCTCCTTACCTGCTCTGGCGGTCCTTTCCGCAACTTTACCCACGAGCAGCTGGAGAAAGTTACCGCTGCCGATGCGCTGAAGCATCCTACCTGGGATATGGGCGCCAAGATCACCATCGATTCTGCATCGCTGATGAACAAGGGTTTCGAGGTGACAGAGGCTAAGTGGCTCTTCGGCGTTCCAGCCGAGAAGATTGAGGTGCTGATTCATCCACAGAGCATCGTACACAGTGCCGTACAGTTTGCTGATGGTGCCGTGAAGGCTCAGTTGGGTGTGCCGGATATGCGTCTGCCTATCCAGTATGCCTTCTCCTTCCCACAGCGCCTGCATCTTAATGGCGACCGTCTCGACCTCTTCAAGGCTCAAGACTTGCAGTTCTTTGAGCCTGATTACAAGAAGTTCAAGTGTCTGCAGCTTGCCTTCGATGCCATCAAGAAGGGCGGTAATATGTCGTGCATCGTGAATGCAGCCAATGAGATTGTGAATGCCGGCTTCCGCAAGGGCGAATGCGGTTTCCTGCAGATGGCGGATATCATCGAGGAGACGATGGAAAAGGCCACTTTCGACAGCAATCCTGATCTCGATGTCTATCTGCAGACTGATGCCGAGGCGCGCCGTATTGCCGCAGAGTTGATGAAAGTTAATGGTTAATAGTTAATAGTTAAAAATGAACGCAGAATATAGGACTAATCATCAAGTTCAAAGTTCAAGGTTCACAGTTCAAAGTAAATAAATGGAAGTATTTTTGATCAAAGCGTTGCAGTTGATGCTATCGCTTTCCATCCTGGTGCTGCTCCATGAGGGCGGACACTTTTTCTTCTCCAAGCTCTTTGGCGTAAGAGTGGAGAAGTTTTATCTGTTCTTCGATCCATGGTTCCACCTCTTCGAGTTCAAGCCAAAGAACTCTGATACCACTTATGGTTTGGGATGGCTGCCATTGGGTGGATATTGCAAGATTTCGGGTATGATAGATGAGAGTTTCGATACCGAGCAGCTCAAGCAGCCTATGCAGCCATACGAGTTCCGAAGCAAACCTGCCTGGCAGCGAATGCTGATCATGATAGGTGGTGTGCTGGTCAACTTTTTGCTGGCGCTCTTCATCTATTCCATGATTCTTTTCCATTGGGGTGACGACTATGTGGCTACCAAGCACATGACCCAGGGAATGAAGTTCAATACAGAGGCCAAGGCTTTGGGCTTCCAGGATCACGATATCCTGGTTGGTACCGACAAGGGCGAGTTCAAGACCTATGATGGCGATATGTATCGCGATCTCTCTACAGCCACTCGTGTGGATATCATTCGTGGCGGTAAGCCGATGAGCTTGAATCTGCCTGGCGATCTCGATATGCTGAGCATGATCAAGGAGAGCCCTCGATTCGTTGAGGTGTATATCCCATTGCAGATTGACAGTGTGATGAAGGATTCGCCTGCCAGCAAATTGGGATTGGTGAAGGGTGACAAGGTCCTGACCGTAAACGGCAAGAAAGTGGAGTCTTTCAACGATTTCCAGTTGGAGATGGGCCGTGTGAACGATATGCTTACCGCCGCTACCTCTCATCAGGACAGCGTGAAGGCACTCACAGCCAGTGTTGAGTATGTGAAGGCTTCTGGCGATACCCTGAAGAACAGCGTATTGCTTCAGTCAGGCGATGAGGGTGTGAAGTTCGGCTTCTACAATCATCCTGTGATGCTCGATTACAAGGTAACCCATATCAGTTATGGCTTCTTCCAGAGTTTCCCAGCCGGTGTGAAGTATGGCTGGAATGTGCTTTCGGGCTATGTAGGCGATATGAAATATGTATTCACCAAGGAGGGCGCCAAGAGTCTGGGCGGTTTCGGAGCCCTGGGCAGTCTCTTCCCTTCTATGTGGGATTGGCATGCCTTCTGGATGATGACAGCATTCCTGAGCATTATTCTGGCATTCATGAATATCCTTCCTATCCCGGCATTGGATGGCGGTCATGTATTCTTCCTCCTCTACGAGGTAATTACGGGTCGTAAGCCTGGCGATAAGTTCATGGAGCGTGCAGAGTACGTAGGATTTGGAATTCTCCTGCTGCTGCTTGTTGTAGCGAATCTGAATGATGTATTGCGATTCTTCGGCTTGATGTAATGGCCGTTGGAGAATATAATAGATACAGACAAAAAAAGAGATAAGCATCACGAAGTGCTTATCTCTTTTTTGTTTGTATATTAACTTACTGGTAATTTAAGAGTAGCGGATAATCTGTCCTGGAGACAGCTTCTTATCCTTGCGATAGCCATTGAGGCGGCAAATCTGCTCTACGCTAACGCCACGTTTTTCTGCAATGCTCGTCAAAGTCTCGCCAGCCTTTACCTTGTGGTAAAGCTTCTCGCCAGATGCGCTTGTGGTATATCTGCCCACTTCGCCACCGTTTACCTGCTCTCGGGTATAGCCGCCGTTGCCAATCTTGCCACGGGCTGCATTTGCCTCAGCATACTCGCTCTCGTAAGTATCACGGTTGAAATTGTAGAAGTCACCGGTAACGTCCTGGTTGCGGAAGTCGAAGAACAGGGCTGGGTTCAGGGCTACACCGCAGAGACGAGTCTCGAAGTGGAGGTGAGAACCAGTACTTCTACCGGTATTACCACCCAAGCCGATTACTTCTCCGGCTCTTACCTCCTGGTTCTCTGAAACGAGCTGCTCAGAGAGATGGCCATAGATGGTCTCCAAGCCATTGTTGTGACGGATTACGATGAACTTACCATAACCACCACGGTCGTATCTTACTATGCGAACTTTGCCTGAGAAGGCTGCGTGGATTGAGTCGCCAATATAAACCTTGATGTCCATACCTTTATGTTGGCGGCCAAAGCTAGCACGGTAACCGAAGTTACTTGTGACAACACGACTAGAAGTTGGCATACAGAAGTGACGGAGGTCGATACGGTAGCGCTCAGGCAATGTGGTTGCCTTGTGGGCATACTTGTTGGAGAAATCCTCATACAGTTCTGCAGAAGGGTTTTCTCGATCTTCCATCAGTCGATAATGCGATACTGCGAGAGTATCCAATGATTTCATTCGATGGTCAACTGGAGCTTGTCTGGCTAATAAGTCCTGACCGCAAACGGGTACAGTTGTTAACGCCAACAACGCCACGACCGAAATTTTCTTTATTTGCTTTCTAAAACTCATACTACTTTTAAATTCTATTTTCTTTTTTAGGTCCATTGTGTCAATAAGTGCAGAACGTAATATAGCAAAAAATCCTGCCAAAACCACTAAAGCAAGTGCCTTAAGATGTGATTTTGTTATATAGACGTTGCAAATATAACAAGAATATTCCAAAAAACCAAGGTTGTTAACGCTATCTGCTTGATATTTAACGCTGACTTTTTGTTTTTAACTTTTGTTAGCAACTTCTTTTTCGTATTCTTGACAAATAGGGCTTTATAGGGTATTTTTTCATTTCTTTTCTTCTTCGTGGAAAGATTCAGTATCAAATGGTTGCCGGTTTTGCAGTCTTCTGAGCAGCGCCACGGCGGGTGAATGGCCCATGAAGATGTACTTCTTTACTTCGGGACTTGTGAAGCGCAGGCACTCGTTGTAGGCACGGAAGAGATCATCGAGATTGATGGTGAATTCCTTGCCCGATGCTTCACGGATACCTATAATCATCTTGGCGGTAACGTGGAGCTTGATGTAACGGATGCCCGTTACGCTTTCTATTTCCCTTAGGGATGTAAGATAGGATCTCATCTCCTCCATAGTGAGGTGGGGACGAGGCTCCCGGATGGCTGGTTTGCGTCTTTTATCCATTTCTTTACTTTTTTATTTTTGATAATGCTTGGCTTCCTGCTAGCTGATGGCTGCCCAATTGATATGGGTTTTCTTGAGCTCCCGGAGGCGGTTCCAGAGGAGAGAGTTCTGAGGATGCTCGCATTGCGGATCGGCATCGATGATGGCCTGGGCCTCGGTACGGGCTAGCTGCACCAGCTGGCCGTCTCGGGCTATATTCGCTATTTTTAGGTCGAAGGCCATTCCGCTCTGCTGGGTGCCCTCCAGGTCGCCCGGACCACGGAGCTTCAGGTCGGCTTCGGCTATGCGGAATCCATCGTTGGTATCACACATGATGTCTATTCGCTTGCGGGTTTCTTCTGAAAGCTTGTAGCCGGTTACCAGGATGCAGTAACTCTGGTCGCAGCCACGTCCCACTCGTCCTCTGAGCTGATGCAGCTGCGAGAGTCCGAAGCGTTGGGCATCCAGGATTACCATCACCGAGGCGTTCGGCACATTCACACCTACCTCTATCACGGTGGTGGCAACGAGGATCTGGGTCTTTCCCTTCACAAACTGCTCCATCTCTGCCTCTTTTTCGGCAGATTTCATCCTGCCGTGAATCTTGCTCAGGCGGAACTCCGGAAAAGCCTGCTTCAGCGTCTCATAACCTTCTTCCAGATTCTTCAGGTCTATCTTTTCGTTCTCCTTGATCAGCGGGAAGACGATATAGACCTGTCTGCCCAGATTAATCTGCCGGCGGATGCTCTGATAGAGACTGGTGAGCTGATTGTCAAACTTATGCAGCGTCTGAATCGGTTTTCTGCCAGGCGGCAACTCGTCTATTACGCTCACGTCCAGATCGCCATAGATGGTCATCGCCAGCGTGCGGGGGATAGGGGTGGCGGTCATCACCAGCACATGGGGCGGATTCTCGCTCTTCGCCCAGAGCTTGGCTCTCTGCGCCACTCCAAACCGGTGCTGCTCGTCGATTACCGCTACGCCAAGGCGATGGAAAGCCACAGGGTCTTCTATCACGGCATGCGTGCCTATCAGTATCTGGATATCGCCGGTGGCAAGTCCGTCGAGTATCTCCTTCCGTTTCTTGCCCTTGACGATACCGGTGAGGAGTTCTACCCGGATGTCCATGCCCTGCAGGAAATCGCGGATGGTCTGCAGATGCTGCTCTGCGAGGATTTCGGTAGGTGCCATCAGACAGGCTTGATAGCCGTTGTCCAGAGCGATGAGCATAGTCATCAGGGCTACGAGCGTCTTGCCCGAGCCTACGTCGCCCTGAAGGAGCCGGTTCATCTGTCTGCCGCTGCACATATCGGCCCTGATCTCGTGCATCACCCGTTTCTGGGCACCCGTGAGTTCGAACGGAAGATGATGGGCGTAGAAACCGTTGAAGATGTCTCCGATGCGGTTGAAGATGTAGCCGCGGTATTTGCGTCGCTGGTCGCTTGCGTACCTTAATATATTAAGCTGCACGTAGAACAGCTCCTCGAACTTCAGTCTAACCTGCGCCTTCTGCATTTCCTGGTGGGAATGGGGATAGTGGATCATCCGGAGGGCGGCATCGCGGGATACGAGATGCAGACGGTTGATGATGAAGTCGGGGAGCGTTTCGGGCAGTGGAGGGAGAATGCTGACCAGGTTGCGGGTTATCCTTTCGATGCTTCGTGAGGTATAACCGCGCTTCTTCATGTTTTCTGTCAACCCGTAGAAGGGCTGCATTCCCATCTCGGAAATCTGCAGCTTGCTTGCATCATCTATGTCGGGATGGGCAAACTGGAATCTGCCGTTGTAGGCGGACGGCTTGCCGAAGACGATGTATTCGGTTCCTACCTTGTAGCTCTTGATGATGTACTGGGCGCTGCGGAACCATACCAAATCTACCACGCCGTAGCCATCGGAGAAATGCGCCACGAGCATCTTGTTGCGCTTGCCGATATCGACTTCCTCGTAGCTCAGGATCTTTCCCTTGAGCTGTACGAAGGGCATATCTGAGGTTAACTCGCTGATATGAAAGATCTTTGAGCGATCTACGTATTTGTAGGGGTAGTATTCCAGCAGGTCACCATACGAGCGGATGCCGAGCTCCTTGCTCAGAATCTCTTTCGTCTTGGGGCCTACGCTAGGTAGGAATTGGATGTCTTGATCTAGAATACTGCTCATGTTTGTGATGGTTTTGATATGGGGGACAGGCGATGGAATCGCCTGGAACGGGGGGCGAGCTTGCTGATAGCGGGCTTGCGCTTGCGCTGGCGGGCTATTGATTCAGGAGGGCTTCGGCAATCTTGATGTCGAAGGGGGTGGTAATCTTGATGTTCTCACGATTGCCATCTACCATTGCCACCTGGCAGCCGAGGCTCTCTACTACCGATGCATCATCGGTGAACTGCTCCTTGTACTCCTGGTTGAATGCCTGCTTGGCTAGACCGATGTCGAAGGCCTGGGGAGTCTGAACCACACGGTAGTCGCTGCGGAGTACATTCTTTCCGCCTCCGTGCTGGTCGATGTAGCGCAGGGTATCGGTAACGGCATATACCGGGATGGCTGCATACTCCTCGCGTGCCGTCTCGTAGCATTCATCGATTACTTCTGTAGATACGAAAGGGCGCACGCCATCGTGGAAACCTACCACGCCGTCTTCGGTATCAGGAACCAGCGCCAGTCCGTTCTTGGATGACTGGAAGCGGGTATCGCCGCCATTGGCAATCTGATGCTTGATGCTGAAATGATGCTCCTGGCAGAGCTGGTGCCAGTATTCCTGCTGGCTTTCCGGGAGCACCAGGATGATGTTCAACTCTGGGCTGTACTCGTGGAAGCGCTCGATGGTGCGCATCAGGATAGGCTTGCCTGCTACTGGCAGAAACTGCTTGGGAATCTCGCTTCCCATGCGGAGGCCCTTGCCTCCGGCTACTATGATTACATAATCCATATTTCTTTTTTTTCTTTTACTTGCTTTCCATCAGGTGGGTGTACATCATACCCTTCTGCAATTCGCCAGTGATGCCATCGCCTGCGAAGTAGCTCAATATCTTGTAGGCGTATGGGAGGGTAGCTGCAGGACCTTCGCCTGTTATCACGTTGCCATCCTCCTGGAAGAGGGTAGCGGTATATTCGGTGCTGTCGCTGAAATACTGCTCGAATCCAGGATAGCAGGTTGCCTTTTTGCCATCCAAGATACCGGTGCTTGCCAGAACCATAGGGGCAGCGCAGATGGCACCGATTCGCTTGCCTGCCTTGTGCTGGGCGATGAGAGCCTGGCGTACACCCTCGTGCTCGTTGAGATGACTGCTGCCAGGCATTCCGCCAGGCAGGAGGAGCATATCGGCATCCTCGAAACTCTGGATGTCCTCAAACTTGAGGTCAGCCTTGATGGTGATGCCGTGGGAAGTCTCTACCCATTCTGTTCCGGTGACACTAACAGTCTTGATATCCACGCCACCTCTGCGCAGGATGTCAACAGGAGCCAATCCTTCGATTTCCTCGAAGCCGTTGGCAAGAAATTCATATACCTTAGCCATAATTTTATCTTTTTTATTGCGTAATTCAATAATTAATGCTATTTTTGCAACTGCAAATGTAAGAATAATAATTGAAATAACAAAATAATGGCACAACAACATTTGAAATTTGCTATATTTGGCAATGAATATCAGGCCAAGAAGAGTGCTTCCATCATGCGAATCCTCTCTTATTTGGAGAAAAGAGAGGCAGAAGTGTATATCGAAAGTCTCTTCTACGACTTTCTTACCAAGGTGGAGCACCTTGAAGTGCAGGCAGCAGGTGTATTCGAGGATTACAATTTTGATGTAGATTATGTTATTTCGATGGGTGGTGACGGTACCTTCCTCAAGGCGGCGAGCCGTGTGGGAGCCAAGGGAACGCCTATCCTCGGCGTGAATATGGGCCGATTGGGATTCCTTGCTGATGTGCTGCCTGGCGAGATAGAGCCGGCGCTTGACAGCCTCTATGCCGGCGAATGCAGGATAGAGGAACATGCCATCATCGAGGTGAAGGCAGAGGGCGGCATTCTGGCGGGCTATCCTTTTGCCCTGAATGACATCGCCGTGCTGAAGCGTGATGATGCTTCGATGATATCCATCCGTACGCAGGTGGATGGCGAGTTTCTGGTTACCTATCAGGCGGATGGTCTTATCGTGACCACGCCTACGGGTTCTACGGCTTATAATCTCTCTAATGGCGGACCTATCATCATTCCGCAGAGTGGCAGTCTCTGTCTTACTCCTGTGGCACCTCATAGCTTGAACATCCGCCCTATCGTAATCAATGATACGGCAGAGATCGTGCTGGATGTGGAGAGCCGAAGCCATAATTATCTCGTGGCGATTGATGGCAGAAGCGAACGCATGACCGAGCAGACCCGCCTGATTATCCGCAAGGCGCCGCACTCTATCAAGATTGTGAAGCAGCGCAACCAGCGATATTTCTCTACGCTGAGAGAAAAGCTGATGTGGGGAGCTGATCAGAGGCAGAGATAGTAATATAAAAAGAATAACGCCTGGTGTAGCTTTTTCAGAATTGCTACGCCAGGCGTTTCTTTTTGATGTTTACCCTGAAAACTAAACCTATGTTTTTAAATAATCTAAACCTTGTTATCAACAATCTTAAACCTTATTCAAACCAAAACTATACCCTACAATCTTTAAACCTTATTCAAACTAGAACCTATATCTTTCATCAACAATCTTAAACCTTTTATAAAATAAATCTAAACCTTTTTGAAACCTATATCTTATATTTTACAAAGTCTTGAACGACTTTATCTGATAACGATCTTCTTGCCCTGATGAATATAGATGCCAGTTTGCTGTGGCTTCTGATTCATCTTCATTCCATCCAGGGTGTACCAGGCATTGTTGGTACTTGTTGTCTTGTCGATGACCGGTGCATCGGTGATGCCTGTGGTTGGCATATCGGCAGTTACATCCTTGATCTTATAGTGACCTTCATTATTTTTCTCATTCAGAACCTCCAGGTAGGTATCCTTGTTGATATCCGTAAAATCTACGGTCTGTGGAGTACCTGTTCCTGTACTGAATACGAATGAAACCTTATAGTCCTTGCTCTTGATCTTGTAAGTCTGATAATACCATTTCTTGCCTTCAATCTCCTTGCACTGGGTAACCTTATCGCCAGGCCATTTTTTAGTGGTGGTCAGATTCTCATCTGGTTTCTCGCACCAAGCCCAGAAGTTGAAGCCATCTTTCCATCCTACCTGGTCTGCGTTGGCATATATGGTGATATCGTATGGCTCGAAGTCTGCAGGCTTTTCTACCTTGTAAGTACGGGTCAGCACGCCGCTCACAACGCCATCTACCAGTAAGCCCACCTTCAGGGTTGTCTCGCCGAAAGGAATCTCCAGTTCTTCGCCGCTCTTTGCCTTCTTGCTGCTGGCTGTAGGTTCGGTGCCATCAGTTGTATAAACCAACTGTGCATTATCCTTATTGCTTACTGCCACGAGCTTTGCCTTCTGTGCACCCTCGTATTCGCCTGATGCCAGATTTACCCAAGCCACGTTTGCCTTCTTGGACATGAAATAGCGATAGTGATAGCCGTTGAGAATTTCAGCGTATGCGTTAGACACTTCAAACTTGTTGGCGTTAGGACCCACGATGGCAAGGAGCGAAGTCTTTGTGCCGGTGGTCAAGATACCATTAAATCCATCGCCCTTGTAGGCATTGAAGGTGGTATTGCTGGTATTGGTGATGCCAGCCATCTGACGTGCATTGATCATCGCCTTGATATCCTGCTTGCAGTCAATCCAGTGCTTGTAGAATACGCATGGGGTACCGCAAGATGCCAGGATGTATGCATTGGCTGCCAGGGTATCCTTGCGGATAGGGTCCTGCTGTTCGCTGGATGAGCGGTATTCTGTATCGTGATTCTCTACGAAGGTGATGGCATACTGCTTGTAAGCTGGGTCGTTAGCCAAGCCATTTGTCTTTACGTCTGACCATTTGCCTTTGATGGCATCGCGTACCACGTAGCGGATAGGGTAGTCGAAGACAGCACTGGTAATCTCTTCGTTCACCTTGGTGCTTTCGAGCCAGTTCTTCACCTTGCTGACATCACCATCCCAATATTCTCCTACGGAATAGGAAGGCTTGGTAGCGGTATTGTAGATACCAGTAAACTTTCCGCTGTATCCTTTCACCATATCATAGCGGAATCCGGCATAGCCGAAGTCGTTGAGGAGCATATCGAGATAAGCCTTTACGATGGTCTGCACATTCTCGCTGCTGTGGTCGAGGTCGCGCATTCCGTCCCAGTCGTCGCCCGTGTCATTATTGCTGCTGAGCTTATAGCCGTTTTCGTCAGCCCATTCTTTGGTTTTGCCTCCGTCATCGTTGGCGCAGATGTCGGTGGATTTCATCTCGTAAGTTACGCCCTTGTAGGTTTCCACAGGGAAATCCACCCAGTTGGATACATTTTTGCGATGGTTGATCACTACGTCGGCGATGGTTCCGATGCCGTTATTCTTGAAGGTCTTGATGAGAGAGCGGAGTTCGCTTTCACTTCCGAAAGAACTTTCGTAGTTGGAAAACCAGTAGAGGTCGTCGTAACCCATTGACTTGTTGCCGCAGTAGGCGCTCTGTGGAATCCATACGAGGTTGAAGTACTGTCCCAGTTCCGGAGCCTGCGCTTCGAGTTTGGTCCATTTGGATTCGCTGAAGGAATCCCAGTAGAATCCCTGCAGCATCACGCCGTTATAGTTGGCAGGCCAACCTTGTGCGAACATATTGATGGTTGCCAGTAGGGCAACGAGTGTTAAGTAGATTTTCTTCATATTTATTCAGTTAGAGTTGTTGCTTTGATAACTGTTGCAAAGTTACGATGAAAATCGGTGAGTTGTTTCTCCAACTGGTGTAAATTGAGCAAAAGAAATGCGCAAACGTTTGCATCTGTGACGATTTTTCTTTAGCTTTCCTTTGCTGAGATTTTCGTATTTTTATCTGATTCTTATTTGTTTATGAATATTGAAAATATGAGGTGTGATGTGAATGCGTTGAAAATCAGATGGTTATGTTTTTGTCCTTCAAGGGCGTTTTTTGAGATTTCTATAGTTGTACGACTATAACCCCTATAGTTGTACGACTATAGCTCTATGGTTGTACAACTATAGCCTATATAGTCGTACAACTGTAACTTTATAGTCGTACAACTATAGGTGTTTTTGTTGTACAACAGCAGTTTTTTATTTATGAAATAGGGGAGTGATGTATGTTGAAGTCATTTTTTCGCTTCTAGATTACCCACTGATCAATAGACAAAATATGGATATAAATACTTACATCAACTGATTTTATTAAAAAACTAAAAAACATTTGGCTATCTCGTTTTTTATTGCGTAATTTGCGTTGCGTAAAAAGCGCAATGGTTGTAAGTGTAACGAAAACAATAAGATAAAAGCAATAATATGGCAACATTGAACAATCCTTTTGTAGTATATGGTTATAAAGGCGCCGAGTATTTCTGCGACCGTCAAAAAGAAACCGAGAAGATGATTTCTACGCTGCATAACGAGCGTAATATCACGCTTGTTGCTCCTCGCCGTATGGGCAAGACGGGCTTAATACATCATGTCTTCCATCAGATGGAGGAGCAATATGAGGGGGTGAAGTGTTTTTATCTCGACATCTTTGCCACCAAGAACCTGGAGCAGATGGTGCAACTGATGGCTTCTGAAATCATCGGCAAACTGGATACGGTTTCCCAATCTGCTCTCCGAAAGGTACAGGAATTCTTCAGCAGTTGGCGACCTACCTTGACGATCGATGAATTAACCGGTATTCCAACCTTTTCTTTGGATTTGAAGCCGAGCGAGGGAAGGGAGAGTTTGAAGCGAATCTTCGAGTATTTGAAGCAATCGGGAAAGCGATGCTATATTGCGATAGATGAGTTTCAGCAGATATTAAGTTATCCGGAGGATGGGGTAGAGGCGATGATCCGTTCTTATATCCAGTTCTTGCCGAATGTATATTTCGTGTTTTCGGGCAGTCAGCAGCACATGATGCAGGAGATGTTCCTGTCGGCAAATCGTCCTTTCTTCCAGAGTTCGCTGGTGTTGTCATTGCCTTGCATCGAAGAACCGGTTTATTGTAAGTTTGCCAATCGTCTGTTGTCATCTCAGCATAGGGTGATAGACGAATCCGTCTTTTCTTATATCTATCAGCAGTCGGGCAGTGTAACCTGGTATGTGCAGGCGATATTGCATGGCATTTACGAGCATGGTTCTTACGGGATAACGAAGTCGTTGGTTGATGAGGTGATTCAGGAGTTGATAGAGGAGCAGGCGATGGCTTATCAGAATTATTGTGCCTGGCTTACGGAGAACCAGCAGATGCTGTTGCTGGCGATAGCTAGTGAGAGCCTGGTATCTTCGCCATTGAGCCAGCAGTTTATCAGCACCCACCATCTTTCTGCCACGAGCAGCGTGAAGACGGCATTGAAGGCATTGGTGGAAAAGCAGCTGGTAAGCAAGACCCCAAACGGCTATTTAGTAAGCGACCGCTTCTTTGCGAAGTGGCTGTCGAGAGGGGGAATCACATTATAGACCTTCCCTAATTCTGCTGTCATATATAAGGTTATGTAAATAATATTCTAAAAAGAGACAATCAAGGAGAAATTCCCGGAAAATGGGGAAAGAAGAGATTGAAAATTTTCCCTTAAGGATATTTATTTTTTTCCTTAAGGGAAAATGCTTTTTTCCTTAAGGGAAATAAAATCTTCCCTTAAGAGATTTTTTTCACTGTATTTAACTTGTAAAGCTATTTTGTTAAAACAAATCGCTATGGGTTCCATTGTTGAGAAACAGCAAAGTTAATTTTTCGTCGTTTTGTTCCCACAGCATCAACCAATCAGGGGTTATGTGACATTCCCAGATACCTTCTTGTTTTCTCATTCTAAGCACTGTTTGATTAAGTCGTGAGCATCTTTTGCATGATATACTCTGCCAGCTTTAACATCTTCTAGGGCTTCTTCAATTCCACTTTTCTTTTCGGTTTGAATAACCCAGCCAAACTTCTTTGCCAGTTCCTTTAATAAGTTGAAGTCAACTTGCGGAACAGTTATAGTTGTTGTTATATTATTTATAGCTACATTCATATTGCTTTACTTTAATGTTATTTCTAATTTGCCGCAAAGATACGACTTTTCCTCGTAACTTCCAAGGTTTTAGGGAAAAAATATTTGAAAAGGATGGGGAGAAAGAAAAATAGGCGACTCCTGGATTGGAGGAGAGTCGCCTATTCTATGAGTTTTTAATCAAATCAAATGCTAGTGCGTACATACTGCCTCCTTTGCTGGTTCAAATAAGTCCTTGTATCCAAAGAAGATGTTCCCGTCTGCGGTTTTTGCGGAGATGACAATTCCTACGAAAGGATTGTTCTCAACTTCAATCACTTCGCCCTGTGTCCAGTCTTTGGCATGTGTTAAGTCTGGAGATATTAATACTTTGTCGCCTGTTCTCATATTCACAAAAATATAAATGTTGTACTTATTCGTTGGCAAAGATACGACTTTTCCTCGTAACTTCCAAGATTTTTGGGAAAAATGTAGGGATGATGATAAAGAAAAAATAGGCGGCTCCCGGAATTGAGAGCCGCCTGTTGAATATTGTTGTTTCGATGATGAAACAAAGGATTATTTATTCTTTGATGTCCCAATGACCTCCAAATGTAGAAGAACCAACACGCTCTATTCTTTTTTGAGCCTTTAGCTTTTCTATGTGTTTTTGTATTGCACTTGCCTTGATACCTATTTTGTCCACGAGTTCTTGTCTTGTTATATACGGATTGTCTTTTATTAATTCAAAAACTTTTTCAATTGTTTTTGGTGATCCAGTTTGACCACCAGTTTGACCACTAGTTTGACCACTAGTTTGACCACCAGTTTCATTAGGAATAGGTAATCGTAGTTCTACCTCTTGTAACTCGTATTTATCTATTAATTCAGGCTTACCCCAACCTGCCTTTTGCCAAGCAGAGATAATTTTTGGAAATCCAGAACCTATATTCTCACCATATCCTATCATACGGAGCATATTCTGTATTCTTGGGTTGCGTGCTTTTGAAACCCCACCTTCATAGATGTTTTCTATCGGAAGTTTCAAATTTCCAGGATTTCGTAAGCATAGGCAGTCATCATGCTTTTCTATCCTTAAGATACCACTATCCAAGAATAGGTCAGAGTGAATAATCGAATTGGTAAATCCTTCTCTTACAGCTTTCATTTGTGGTGTGTCATCTACACGCTGATAACCTTCCATATGAAAAGGGTGAGGTAAGTCGAATGTCAACTTAGGCATAACAATTCTAAAGAATTGATACAAGTTGTTCTCCCAACGCCCATCGTAAGTTAGTCTGTCTCTATATCTTTCCTCACCTTCTAGATGGCTCATGTCGAGATAGTCCATGCGAAAATTTCCAAATCGCTCCCTTATGGCTAACCCTGTTCCAAACATCATTAGTCCTGCTACCGTCAGTCCTTCTTTTCCTGTTTGTCTATTTTTAGTATATCCACCTAAAAGTCGCAAGAATTCTTTATCATCTTTATCGTTCCAATCATGGTCGGCATTTAGTATTCTGAATTGATTACGGAACCATGGAGCGTATTTGTATCAATGTCATCCAGAGTAAAACCATCTAGTAATCCTCCGTCATTGCCATCTTCGTTAGCATCACGAATCATGGCTCTTACTTCCATTTCTGTGCAATGGTAATCACCTTCATGGTTGCGCTTGAAGGAACCTTTGTAAGGATTTTCATTTAAGAAGACAGGCTTCATTCGCCAATCTGCTTGTGGCACGTGGATACATACAATAGATTTCCCGTCTATTGTAGTTATCTCTACATCTGAGTCTAGCAAAATGTTTCTATTTACTTTGTTACTATTGATAGTGTTCCATAAATCAGAGATAATCTTAGGAATATTGTCAACTCCGATGATAGTAAAACGTTTGGCAACATCCGTTTCTTTTCTATTTTCGTCTATACCTAATAATATATAGCCACCAATAGTGTTGGCAAAAGCGGAATATGACTCCCAAACAGATTTTGGGAGCTCCGTCTTTGCTTTTTTGCATTCCAGGGTAAGTCGTTCGCCTTGGGCAAGCATTTGCTTAATTTCTGTTTCTGTCATGCCTTGTCTTTGTTAGTCGCTGGCAAAGATACGACTTTTCCTCGTAACTTCCAAGGTTTTAGGGAAAAAATACTTGAAAAGGATGAGGAGAAAGAAAAATAGGCGGTTCCCGGAATTGAGAGCCGCCTATTGAATGTTATTCTTTAATCTTCTAATAATCTCCAAATGTTTAGGGGGATATTATTCTTCCTTGTTTTTTAGCAAGTCCATCATTTTCTTCATATCAGGCAAAGCCTTGCGTAACCTTTCAGGCATGTCATCCAACGTCTTGTAGGTAGCAACTCCCATCGGCTTGCTGTAGTCTCGAACAGCATATTCTGCATAAGAGTAGTTTGCTGATTGGCAAAGAATGATTCCAATAGACGGATTCTCGTGTGGCTTACGCACCTTGTCGTCGAGAATTTGGAGATAGCCAAAAAGTTGCCCAAGATAAGAGGTCTTAAACTCGCCAAGTTTTAGCTCTATGCAAACCATAGCGTTCAATTCTCGATTGAAAAACAGCAGGTCTGGGAATTGTTCAACACCATAGATTTCCAAATGGTATTGGTTGCCGATGAAAGCAAAGTCTCTGCCAAAGGTCATGATGAAATTCTTGATGTTCTGAACGATGCTTTGTTCTACAACTCGTTCGTCGACATCTATTTTTTCGCGTTCCCCAATCTCTTCTACATTGATAAAGTCAAGTAGATATTCATCCTTGAACATTTCTACTGCACGTCGAGCTTCCCTAGGATTGTTGATGGTCCTGGTAAAATTGTTAGGCATGCGTCCTTGGCTATGGTAAGCATCCTCCTTTATAAGTTGGCGGAGCTTCTTTACGGAAAGATGTTCCTCTACAGTGCGGTGAATATAATAAAAGCGTGCCGAAGTTTCTTTTGGTCCACTAATGATGGCAGAGTGGTGTGTGAATGGTACTTTAAAGAAGTCCTCAACAGGAAAATCTGGAATATTAGAAATAGATAAAGTATGGAATATATCTATCTGATTTTCACTGTTTTGTAATTCAGCGGTTGCAACCGCTGAATTCTCAAAGCACAATTTAGCGGTTGCTGCCGTTGAATTACTGTCAAGCATATCCCATGCTTCATAAAAACGTCTCATGTCTCTTAGTTGAGTTTCCGAGAATCCTCGAAGACCTGGTAGTTCCTTGCGAAGTTGTTCGCTGATGGATGCTAATGCGCCCTCGCCCCATACTCCTTTGCGGGTATGTTGTGAAAGATATTTTCCGATGGCAAAATATAAAGCAAGTTGTATGCGGTTCACACCTTTGGCTGCTTCATATTGTCCTTGAAGTATGGCTGTCTTTATAGCGTTGACAGCATTGTTATATTGTATCAAACTATTCATAGAGTAATGTTTTAATTTGGTCTTCTAACAGAAGGCATACGGATTTTGGGACAAAGAAAATGCAAACGAGCGCAAAGAAAGCTTGCTTTCAATTTGCCGAGTGCAGCTTTTCTTCTGCAAAGATACGACTTTTCCTCGTAACTTCCAAGGTTTTTGGGGAAAATGTAGGGAGGAGGATAATGAAAATGAGGGTTTCAACATAAAGTTACCTTCAGAAATAGCTTCTCAAAAATAACAATTAAAATTTCATTCTCCTTTCACAATCATCAGAATATACTTATAATCAGTTACTTAAGCGTGAAAGGAGAATTCTCTGAAACAACAAGAATAATCAGCAGAAAGGACTATTCATATAAGGAGAAAGCAACTTAGTCTAAGGGAGAAAGCAACTATCACAAAAGGAATAGAAAAGGCTTCTTTCTATCGGATGACCCGGGTCATCCATATAGATGACGGTAGTGAGCCATATAGATGACCCGAGTCATCCATATAGACGAACTTAGTCGTCCAGCCGATAAATCACCCCTTTTCTCCTGCCAATATCTATCCCTCATCCTTCCGGTTACTATCCTTTATCCCAGCATTCATAGCAAAGACATCCACTATTCCCTATCGGAGCAAGGCACATCGCCATATTTAAGCTTAGCCATCAATTACCATCTCAAAATAAATAGATTTTTCCTTTCACACTTAACTCTCTTATTTTCAATGCAATCCACATTTCGTGAAAGGAGATTTATGATTCACCTTAAATATTTTCTGCAAATTTATCCCCCTAAAAATTGGTGGATTCAAATAAAGATGTACCTTTGCACCCGCTGCTCAGCCCCATCGTGGTTTCCATAGAACATATAGTTCTTTCTGCGGATGGCTTACATTGAAATACTGGAGGATGAAACGAAAATAGGCGGATCTCGGAATGGGAGATCCGCCTATTGATTATACTATTTTTATTATGATGAAACAGATGCTTACTTTACTGTGCAGTAGATGTTGTCAGATGTCTTTCTTGTAGGATACAACTTGACGGTGTTGCCAGCAACAGCAATGTTGTCACCACCTGCTGTCAAGTTATTGAGACTACCACCGAGGTTGATGTCCCAACCACCGTTTACGCGGAACTTCCAGCCGTCTGCTGTTACGCCGACATTGGTAGCTTCGAAGCAATACTCTTTTGCATTCCAAGTCATGGCCGCGTCGCCAGCCCAATTGTTGAAGTTGCCGATAAGACCCATGGTTTCAACCTTTGTTGCCTTGATGGTTCCGTTTGCAAGATTAACATCGAAGTAGTAAACTCCTTCTCCTGCATTCACACCGATGTTTCCATTTTCGTTGGTTGCTGCACCATCAAATGTATTGAATGTGCTTGAGTTGATTTGGTTGTCCCAACTTCCAGCTACACGCTGGAACTTAAACTGGTTGCCCCAGTTGTTAGGGTCAGCACAATAGAGGAAACCTGTATATGTACCTGTATTGGCATCTACGAGAGCAAGCTTCTGCTCAGCGTTTGTCCAGCCGTCAGTTGCACCGATGAAATAGATGAATGGATCATACTTCACTTCCTCGATGGTGTAAGTATAGTCCATCATGTTGATGGTGAGCTTATACTTACCAGCCTTGGCAATCTTACCAGCCTTAGCGTCACCGTTGGTCAGCGCACCAGTCATGCTGTCGTCGCCGTCAACCTTAGGACCTACTACGCCGGCAGCCCAGAGGTCATCTGCATCAATGTTTTTCTTAGGAATAATCTTCCAGTACTGGTCAGCCTTGGTTGTCTCGAATGTGATGGTGAAAACAGGATCATCATATACATCCTTATCGCTGTGCTTGAATGCCTTTGCGTCTTCTTTAGTCCAACCATTCTGATCTTTGGTTTTGAAGAACATATCGCCAACGAGGTAATAGCCTTCTTCTATAACCGGAGCCTCAGGAATGGCCTTAATCTGGAACTTCTCTGAAGTAGCCATCTTCACGGCTGTTGCTCCATTGCTTACCCATGCATCAAGAGTAGCATCGATGTCGCGCTCTGTAGGACGCTTGCCATACTTATCTACGATATAGCTTGTCAATTCAGCTGTTGCCATGTTGCCATCAGCATCAATGTCGAATGACTGACCGTCGAAGTTAATCTTATAATTAGGTGTATAAGCAGCGTCGGAAGAAGTAGGAGCAACAATGCTCGCTACTTTTACCTTCTCTGTCTTAACGTCAGCCAAGTTGATGACATCAACTGGAGCTACGCTACCGTTTCCGAATGCCACAGCTTCCTCCTGAGGATTTGTTTGTGGGTTACCCCAATCTGTGTAGTCCTCGGTGCAAGACACCATAGACATCAGCAGGGTCATTCCCAATAATATTTTCTTAATCATAATTGTCTATACTTTAAATGTTTTACAATTTAACGATGCTGAACGAACCTGTGATGTCGTTGAAAGAGATGACATACTTGCCTTCTGCCAAGCCGAGGTTCTTGCCACCAGCCTCACACTTACCGAACATGTTGATATCGCCATCTGTTGCGCCATATCCCCAGCTGGTATCCCAAGAACCGGCAATCTTGAACTTGAACTGTGCTGTGTCACCAGCAGGAACATCCATTACATAGTACCAAGCGTGGTTCTCAACGCCCTCAGTGTTGTAAGGAAGCATTGGAGTGTCAGCCCAATCATTGAATGAACCACTAATCTGGATAGTACCATAGTTGGTTACATCACCCTCGTACTTCACCATCTTGGCTGTGTTGTCAGCTGTGTTGAGAGTGATGGTGTAGTAACCGGCTTCCGGAGCTACGATATGACCACCATCGCTACCACCGTTACGGTTGATGATTGTACCCTTTGTAGCGCCATCGGCGTTCATACTGTAATCCCAGTTGAAGTCTGAAGGCATAATCTTGAAGCCAGCTCCGTCGCACTCGGCCTTGTCGTTGTAATCGCCGGTAAGGAAGTAGTTGGTGTATTCAATCTCACCAGCACCAGTCTTCTTGTCGTAAGAGAAGTTTGGCTTAAGGAACATAGGAAGTGCGTCTTCTCCAATGCTCTTGTTGCCAGCCCACTTAGCGCCGAACATGTTACCTACAAGATACCACATTGTTGGAACAGCATCCTTCAACTCAATGTAGTAAGGCTTTACGTTGAGCTTTACTGAGTTTGAAGCAATAGGGTTCAGACGGCTTGTGCCCTCAAGGATGTAAGCGTTAACACGAACGTACATCTCCTGCTCGGCAGGAACATTACCTTCAGTCCATTTAAGTATCTTTACCAATGCCTTGTCCATTTCTTCTGCAGAGGCAGAAATATTACATTTCTGTGTGGTGTTGCTAAGAACAGCGTAGTCTGGCACCTTTTCTCCACTCTCGTCTGCAGCAGCTTCATCAGTAGAAACTGTGAAGCTGTTGGTTGGAGATACTTGCACCTCGTATGTTGCGTTGATTGGGGCATTGTCTGCTGTGTACTTAGGCTGTGACCATGTAAGCTCAAGACCAGTAGATTTTTCCAAATCAATAATAGTCGCATTGGCATATGCAGGAGTGTTCAACACAAACTCTTTAGGCTGAATCAGCGTAGGGTTAGAGTCGTTGTCATCCGAACATGATGCGAATAAGCTGATGATGCCGACAAGCAGAGCACCAATTATATATTTATTCTTCATATTGCGTTTTCTTTAATAATTCTTTTATACTTTAGTTTTGAACCTCGTTGTATCCATCAATCTGTGTCAAGTTCTTGTTAGAAAGAACCTCTGAAGATGGGAGAGGATATACATTATAGGTCTTGGTGAAGGTTGTACCATTAGTACTACCACCCTTAAGCTCCCATTTGTATGTAGCCTGAGTTCCACCAAACTGATTGAAACGAATCAAGTCGGTACGGCGCAGACCCTCGCAATAAAGCTCGCGAGAACGCTCGTCAAGAACATCGTTAAGAGTGTAAGAAGGACGTACGGCAGCGTGGGCACGATTGCGGAGAGCGTCGATATAACCCTTAGCCTTAGCCGAACCCTCGCCATTGATGTGCATCTCTGCCTCTGCTGCATTGAGGTAAGCCTCAGCTACACGGAAGAGGAAGAAGTCGATGTCGACATTATAGCTGTCGTGAGGAGTACCACCAGTAGAATAGTTGTTATTCCATTTTGGTGTTGCAATACCCTTGACGAACTTATCGTTAGCACCAATCTCCAAAGTACGATCGCCGTCACTGTTGCCTTTACCCCAAAGGATAGCACGGTCATCAACGTTCATAGCACGGATTTCGGAAGCTGACTTGTTTACAACAACTTTTGGATCGGCAAAGAACTTCTCTACGAATTGTGGACGAACACGCATACCTGACCATGTGTTGGCAGTAGTGGCAGCATCCTTAGCTGTAACAGTCTGCATCGTAGCATCCCAAAGAGCTGCAACAAAGAACATAGAGCCACCGTATCCCTGAGTCTTGTCACCATCTTGCATCAAAGGAAGAAGAGCCTCACAGCTTGCACCATTTGAACCATTGTCGCCCATGAAGAGCAGGTCGTATGGCTTGTAGCCATTAGCCTTAGCCTCATTAGACATCTTGCTGTCATCGAAGAGCTTATATGGAGAATTGATAACCTTCTCGGCATATTCGAGAGCCTTATCCCAATATTGATTGTTCTGACCATCGTTATTGAGGTATGTACCAGCATTGAGGTACAGACGGCTTAAGAGCAACCAGCATGTGCCTTTGTCAATGCGACCATAGTCTGCATCGGAATCAGTTTCAGGCTTTGCCTCCAACAAATCTGGCTCTGCAGCGAGCAATTCGTCCTTTACCCAGTTGAACAGAAACTCACGGCCCATCTGAAGAAGCTCTGCGCGAGTGTAGCTCTTGCCTTCCTCAAACTTTTCGTTGTAAGCGTGGGCCTGACGTGGTGTCTCTGCTGAAATCTTGTCAATAAATGTCGGGTCTCCAAAGAAGTCGAGCATCAAGAAATAGCTATAGGCACGAAGTACACGCACCTCTGCATACTTAGTTTTATCCTCTTTGGCTGCGTCGAGGCTCAAGAAATGATTCTCGTAAGAGATGTTTGACATCAGACGATAGTAGAGGTTCTTCAGAGTAGCATTACCCGGATCGAACTTATTGTAGGCAACATCTGCGATACCGCCATCAGACCACCAGCAGACGGCTTCGTCGGTAGGTATCTCGTTGAAGTTGAACAGGTTGCGTAGAAGGGTTGACTTACCAGCGTCGTCGATAGTGAAATCGGCATTACCGTCATTACCCTCCATGATAAGACCAGCATAGCACTTGCTGTATAAGCCCGTAATATTAGGATTGGCATCAACAGTAGGGTCAATGTTTCCCTTGTTCAAGTCATCCATGCAAGAGCTCAAGCTTGCTGAAAGCAGAAGAGCTGCTGCTGGGGCAATTATGTTGAATTTATTGAGTTTCATATCGAAATCTATTTTAAAATGTTAGAAGTTAAGGTTCAGACCGAGCAGGAATGTGCGGCAACGAGGATAGATGTTGTCGTCCTTACCTGATGTTACTTCAGGGTCGATACCTTTATACTTGGTGATAGTAAACACGTTAGAGCATGAGGCGTAGATACGGCCAGAGATGCCCTTGTAGTTGCCACCCTTCAGCAGATTGTTGAAGTTATAGCCCAGTGTGATGTTGTCGCACTTCAAGAAGCTGCCATTCTGTACGAAGTAGTCGGTAAGAGGATAGTTGTATGAAGTCCAGCCCAAATTTACAATATCCTTTGTGCTGTTTTTGTAATATCCCTTAGCACTACAAATCTCTTTCGTATTTATTGCACCCTCAGCGTATCCATTGTAGAGATAGTTTCCGAAGCTTGCACGGAAATTACTGCCGAGATCCCAGTTCTTGTATGCAACCTTGAAGCTGAAACCGCCTGTCCAAGGAGCCACGATATTCTTATAGAAGTATCTGTCGTTCTCGTCAATTGTACCATCGCCATTACGATCTACGTAGCAACCCATGATTGGACGTCCGCTCTCATCGTAAACCTGCTGGTAAACCAAGAATGAGTTGGCTGGCTTTCCTACCTTATGATAGGTGATTGCCTGATCCTGACCAACCTTCATTCCTGCCTCCATCAAATCACGACCGCCTGCAAGTTCGGTAATCTCGTTCTTGTTGTAAGCAGCGTTGACGCTCAATTCTACAAACCAGTCCTTGGTCTGGATAGGACGACCTGTGATAGCTACCTCAAAACCCTTGTTTTCCAATGTACCTGCATTCATCAAGAGAGCATTGTCAAAGTTCTGACCTGCAGCGATGGTTGTTGTGCTGAGCAAGTCGGTTGTCTTGCGGATATAACCATCAAGGTTGATGGTGAGTCTCTGGTCGAACATACCATAGTCGAGACCTACGTTCCATGTAGTAGTCGTCTCCCAAGTCAATTCGTCATTGTATGCCAATGGACGGTAGAGTGTTCCTGGGTTGTTGGCAATACCACCGATTGGATAGAGGTGGTGATTACTTGTACTCTTCTTATAGGTAGCGGTGTAGTACTCTCTACCTGTATCCTGCTGACCGGTCTTACCCCAACCAAGTCGGAGTTTCAAGTCGCTGATAGCATCAACATCTTTCAGGAATTTTTCGTCTTTGATACGCCATGCGAAGGCTGCTGATGGGAAGAAACCCCAACGGTGTCCGTCTGCAAAGCGGCTTGAACCATCATAACGGGCAGTGAATGTAAGGAGGTAACGATCCAACAGAGAATAGTTGGCACGTCCATACCAGCTCACGAGGTAAGTCTGTCCCTTCCAGTTGCTTGTATCGTAAGACTTCACAGTTCCTGCAAGAGCTTCGCCTGCATCATTCTTACCTTCGTAGGTAGATGGATACATAGACTTGCTCCACTGGTCTCCCCAATATTTCATGTGGCTATACTCATAACCAGCCATGATGTCGAAGTGGTTAGCCTTGTTGAAGTCCTTGGTGTACTGAGCATAGGCAGTAGCTACAACGTTATACTTCTTCTCCTTATTTTCGCTGTTGCCACCATAGTAGAATCCGTATGTAGATTGTGGATTGTTGGTGTTGTACTCTCCACCAGTGCTATATTCTCCAGCTATGTTGGCGTGAAGATGAAGGTCTTCGAAACCATGTATCTTATAGTCTGCCTCTACATTACCCAAGAGAATATGCGCACTCTTGTAGAAATCGTAGTTTTCAACTTTTTCTACAGGGTTTGTTGGAGCATCGTCGTTGCGGTTATATGGGAATGTAGGGTCGTATGAAGTAGTAGGTAATGCCCACTGCCAATAGCCACCCCAGTTCTTGAATGTTTCGTCACTGCTCTTTACTGGGCGGGTAGGATCCATGTTGATAGCTGCACCTACTGCATCCTGTCCACCTGGATTTGTTTTTGAGTAAGAATACTTACCGTTGACATTAATGTTAAGGTGCTTGTCGAACAATGATGGATTGATGTTGAAACCGGCAGTAACTCGCTTATAATCAGAACCCTTCAGGATACCTTCCTGGCCAGTGTAACCAACGCTGACACGATAAGGCATTGACCATGATTTCTTGCTGATGCCACCTGTTAAACTTACATTATGCTCATGGCTGACAGCTGCACGGTAAATCTCGTCCTGCCAGTCGGTATCGTATGTGCCGGCAGAATAATCTGGAGTTCCATCTTCATTGAACTTCTTCCAGCCTAAACCTTTGTAGGCAGAAGAATCTTCACCATAATAGTTCTTGATGAAGTCTGTATATTCGGAAGCATTCATCACATCCATCTTCTTGGCAACAGTACTTACCGAAAGTGTACCATTGTAAGAAACCTGTGGCTTCTGGCCGCTGCGACCCTTCTTGGTTGTAATGATGATGACACCATTAGAACCACGGGAACCGTAGATAGCAGTTGCAGAAGCATCCTTCAATACGGTGAAGCTCTCGATATCGTTAGGATTGACAAGAGACAGAGGGTTGTTTACACCCTTTGTGCTGTTGTTATCCATAGGCATACCATCGATAACAATCAGAGGGTTATTGCTTGCGTTAAGAGAAGCACCACCACGAATACGAATCTGTGCTCCATCACCAGGAGCACCCGTTGATGAGTTGACATTTACACCGGCAATCTTACCTTGGATCATATCCTGTGCAGAAGTAATGATACCATGGTTCTTCTCGTCTGGCTTGATAGCTGTAACGGAACCTGTCAAGTCGTTTTTCTTAGCCACACCATAACCGATGACAACGACTTCGTTCAAAGACTTAGAGTCATCCTGCAAGGTAATGCTCATTTCTTTAGAAGCCTTCACGGTCTGTGGAGTCATTCCCAGATAGGTGAAAGTAAGATTAGTACCTGGAGCTGCGTCAACAGAGAAGTTACCATCCATGTCGGTAATACCTACTGCCTTACCGTTCACTGTAATGGTAGCACCCATGACAGGCTCACCGGAAGCATCCTTCACATGTCCCTTAATCGCATTAGTCTGCGCAAAGGAACTCACCGTCAGAAGCAGACCACCTGCGAGGGTCAATGCTCTGAGAGGTAATTTAATTTTTACCTGCTTCATCATTTGCTTGATTTTTAAGTTTATGTTTATACTATTGTTTATTCTTAAAATGAATATTCTGCTTTTAGTCTCTGGCCTGTCTATATAAGAGGTCGAGTTGTCTAATTGTTTATTCTTTCTGGGTGCAAAATTAAAGTCTTTTTCGATACGATGTACTATTTTTCAGTTAATTCCGTTATTTCTTATGCGCAAACGTTTGCATTCCTTTTGCTTGATTTAGGTCAACAAAAAAGGTACAAAATAACGGATATTTGCCTAATTTTGCAGCGTGATTTAAGACAACATGAACGAAAATAACAACATAACAATGAAAGATATAGCTCGCGAACTGGGAGTCAGTGTTGCTACAGTGAGTCGGGCATTGAAGGACAGTCCTAGAATCAGTGCTGCCCAGAAGGAGCGTATTCAGACTTTTGCACGTGAACATAATTTCTTTCCGAACATGCTTGGTGAGGCTTTGCGCCATAGCAAGGTACAGCCGATGAAGGTTATCGGAGTCATTGTGCCGGAGTTCGTACATTATTATTTTATGTCCGTCCTTTCGGGCATAGAGGAGGAGGCGAGAGCCCGCGGATATCGTGTGATGGTGGCACAGAGTAACGAAAGATACGACAAGGAAGTGGCCATCTGCGAGGACTTCTATAAGAATAAGGTATGTGGTATCATCGTATCACAGGCGAAGGATACCAAGCAGTACGCACATTTCGAGAAGTTGATGAACAATGGCGTGCCTCTCGTCTTCTACGATAGAATCTGTACGGGCGTGAACTGCTCCCGAGTGGTAGTAGATGACTATATGGGCGCCTTTACCGCCGTTACCCATCTGGTGGATACGGGCTGCAAGAAGATAGCCTTCTACGGTTCGCCGATGAATCTGGAAATCTCCAAGAACCGTTATAACGGTTATCATGATGCACTGGTGAAGCACGGATTGACGGAGAACCCCGACTGGGTGAGAATCTGTGACAACCGTGCCCAGGCAGAGGTGGTTACACCAGAGATATTGAGGGAGGAAAATCATCCGGATGCTTTCTTCGCCATCAATGATGATACGGCGATAGGCATTCTCTATACTGCCAAGCGAATGGGCTTCGATGTGCCGAATGACATCAGTATCTGCGGCTTTACCAATGGCGACAGAGCCAAGGCTTGCGATCCGATGCTCACCACGGTAGAACAGCGTGGAGTGGCAGTAGGCGAAGAGGCTGCCAACATTCTCATCGGACTGGTGGAAGGATCCACCCCTACGCATGACGTTGAGAAGCGAGTGGTAAGAACTCGTCTGGTGGTTCGAGGAACAACAAGATAAAATTGAAATATTTAAATAACAACAATATGACACAAAAACCTGATTTAAGTTTCTGGAAGCTCTGGAACCTGAGCTTCGGATTCTTCGGAGTGCAGATTGCCTACGCTCTTCAGAGCGCCAACATCTCCCGAATCTTTGCAACGTTGGGTGCTGACCCACACAACTTGAGTTATTTCTGGATTCTCCCTCCATTGATGGGAATCCTTGTACAGCCTATTGTCGGCACATTGAGTGACAAGACCTGGTGTCGTTTTGGTCGCCGCATCCCTTATCTCTTTGTGGGAGCCACGATAGCCGTACTCGTGATGTGCCTGCTGCCGAATTCCGGTTCTCTCGGTCTGACGGTAAGCGGTGCGATGCTCTTCGGCTTGATTGCCCTGATGTTCCTCGATACGAGCATCAATATGGCGATGCAGCCTTTCAAGATGCTGGTAGGCGATATGGTAAACGAGAAGCAGAAGGCAAAGGCTTACTCTATCCAGAGTTTCCTCTGCAATGCCGGTTCTGTAGCCGGATATATCTTTCCATTCCTCTTTACCTTCCTGGGTATCAAGAATGTAGCCGAAGAGGGCGTGGTGCCTGATTCTGTGATCTGGTCATTCTATGTAGGTGCCGCTATCCTCATCCTCTGTGTCATCTATACCACGATGAAGGTGAAGGAGTGGAATCCTCAGCAGTATGCTGCCTATAATGGTGTAGCTGGCGAGGTAGAAAAGGAAGAAGAGGGCAAGGCTGACTGGATTACCCTCTTGAAAAATGCGCCTTCAACTTTCTGGAAGGTGGGTCTGGTTCAGTTCTTCTGTTGGGCTGCTTTCCTTTATCTCTGGAACTATTCTACAGGTGCCATCGCCGAGACCGTATGGAATACCACCGATCCTAAGTCGGCAGAGTTCCAGGCGGCAGGCAACTGGGTAGGCATCCTCTTTGCCGTTCAGGCAGTAGGTAGTGTGCTCTGGGCAGTGGTTCTTCCTCAGTTCAAGAATACCAAGATGGCTTATAGTGTGAGCTTGATTATAGGTGGTGTGGGCTTCGCTCTCATCCCATTCCTGCATGATCAGTATCTGCAGTTTATTCCATTCCTGATGATTGGTGCCGGCTGGGCTGCCATGTTGGCGATGCCTTTCACTTTCGTGACCAATGCTCTGCAGGGTTATGGCCACATGGGCGCTTACCTGGGCTTGTTCAACGGAACCATCTGTATTCCTCAGATTGTAGCTGCCATCTGTGGTGGTACTGTTCTGGGTCTGGTTGGTTCTCATCAGAGCGATATGATGATTGTGGCTGGCGTGTTGCTTATCGCCGGAGCTTTGTCTGTCGGCATTATCAAAGGTCATGAATAAGTGTATAGATAAAACCTATGCAAACGTTTGCATTGGTTTTATCTGAAATTGTGCAAATAGAAACTATATACTTACGATTTTTTTTGCTAATTTCGCACTGAAAATAATAAAATTAAATATAAACTAACTTCTAACGAACTCTTATGACGATACATTTTCATATCGAATACGGAACAATGTTCGGCGAGCAACTCGTCTTGAACATACAGGAGGATGATGAAGAGGAATTGAAAATTCCGATGGCTACTCTCAATGGTAAGGAGTGGTCGGTTGACTGGTGTGTAAAACAACCCGCCAAAGCTTATACCTATTATTATAGTGTAGAGCACGATGGCGTGGTGGTTAAGACCGAGTGGCTTCTCGTGAAGCATCGTCTGGAACTTACAGCCCTGAAGGCTAATAATCTGACCCAGTATGATCATTGGAAGGTGATTCCAGAGGATGCATATCTCTATAGCAGTGCCTTTACAGACTGTATCAATCATCAGGCTCCAGAAGAGATAAAAGAGCAGAATAATGCCAAGACCGTGCGCCTCGTGGTGCGTGCTCCCCAGCTTCGCGACGGTGATCGCTTAGGTGTTGTGGGCGCTGATAACCTGTTGGGCGCATGGAATGCCAAGAAGATGCTGAAGATGACTCAGCACTCTTATAATGAATGGGTTGCAGAACTGGATGCTGCCCATCTGCAGACTCGCCACATGGAATTCAAGTTTGTGGCTTACAATGAAAAGAAGGATACGCTGATCTGGGAAACATCCATGAACCGCACCATCGACCTTCCTGAGATGAAAGCCGGTGATGCCATCACTTACGAACTGGATCAGGCATTCTTCGCCCTTTACAACCGCAAGCTTGCCGGAACACAGGTGCCGGTATTCTCTCTGCGCAGCGAGAAGAGTGCCGGTGTGGGCGATTTCGGCGATCTCAAGACGATGATTGATCTCGTGGCAACTACCGGTCAGAAGGTTCTTCAGCTTCTGCCAATCAATGATACCACCATCACCCATACCTGGACGGACAGCTATCCATATAGCTGCATCAGCGTCTTTGCTATCCATCCGATGTATGCCGATCTGAATGCCTTACCTGCATTGAAGGACAAGAAGGCTTGCGAGAAGGCAGAGAAGACCCGCCAGGAGCTCAATGCCTTGCATCAGATTGATTATGAGAAGGTGAATGATTTCAAGCAGGATTATCTGCAACAGATATTTGCACAGGAAGGTAAAGAGATGATGTCGGGAGCCGATTTCAAGGCTTTCTTTCAGGAAACACAACAGTGGCTCGTGCCTTACGCACAGTATTCTTACCTGCGCGACAAGAATGGCACTGCCGACTTCTCTCAGTGGCCAGACCATAATGTCTGGGATGAGGCTGAGCGCAAGGATTTGACCAACCCTGAAACCGAGGCATACCAGAACGTGGAGTTCTTCTACTTCGTGCAGTTCATTCTGAACAAGCAGATGCAGGAGGCACACGAGCATGCCAAGGCTAAGGGTGTCATCCTGAAGGGTGATATTCCTATCGGTGTACATCGCCACAGCTGCGATGTTTGGATGGAGCCTAAGTACTTCAACCTGAATGGTCAGGCGGGTGCTCCACCGGATGATTTCTCTGTCAATGGACAGAACTGGGGATTCCCTACCTACAACTGGGATGAGATGCTGAAGGACGGCTGCCTCTGGTGGACCCGCCGCTTCCAGAATATGTCGAAGTTCTTTGATGCTTACCGCATCGACCACGTGCTCGGCTTCTTCCGAATTTGGGAAATCCCTGTGCATAGCGTGCATGGCTTGCTCGGACAGTTTGCGCCAGCTCTCGCCATGACCCGTGGTGAGATCCAGAGTTACGGCTTGAACTTCCAGGAGGACCGCTTCACACGTCCGTTCATTACCGACTGGGTATTGGACCGTATGTTCCATGAGCGTGCCGACGAAGTGAAGGAGAAGTATCTCGACCGTCTGGATGAGGAGCGCTATCAGATGAAGCCTGAGGTAGATACCCAGCGCAAGGTAGAGGCTCTCTTCCAGGATGTAACTGATGAGAAGGAAATCTGGTTGCGTGACGGCTTGTATGCCCTGATCAGCGATGTGCTCTTTGTGCGTGACCGTAAGGATCCTGATCTCTTCCACCCACGTATCTCTGCACAGCTCGACTTCATCTACGAGTCGCTCTATGATAACGACAAGGCTGCGTTCAACCGCCTTTACAACGACTACTTCTACCGTCGCAACAACCAGTTCTGGTATGGCGAGGCGATGAAGAAGTTGCCTAAGCTGGTTCAGGCTACCCGTATGCTGGTTTGTGCCGAAGACCTGGGTATGGTGCCTGATTGTGTGCCATGGTTGATGAACGAGTTGAAGATTCTGAGCCTGGAGCTCCAGAGCATGCCAAAGGATCCAACGGTTAAGTTTGGTCATCTGAGCCGTAATCCATACCGCTCAGTCTGCACCATCACCAGCCATGATATGCCAACCTTGCGTATGTGGTGGGACGAGAACATCTCCCGCACCCAGGAGTATTACAACACGATGCTCTATCGTGAGGGACCAGCTCCTCATCCGCTCCCAGGTTGGTTGGCAAGAGACATCATCGCCCGTCACCTGGCCTCTCCATCCATGCTCTGCATCCTGAGCGTACAGGATTGGCTCGCCATTGATGAGAAGCTCCGTCTGCCGGATGCTGAAGCCGAGCGCATCAACATTCCTGCCAATCCAAAGCACTACTGGCGCTATCGCATGCACCTCAGCTTGGAGGAGTTGGCTGCCAACAAGGAGTTTATGGCTAACATTACAGAGCTTGTGGCACAGGGCGGACGCAATTAAGCGGGTGACTCTTCAAACAAGGAATAAAGGTGTGCAACCGTTTGCACATTGTTATACATCAAAATACCCTTCTATTTTTAGGAGGGTATTTTTGTTTTTCGTATCTTTGCAAGCAATAATGCAAGTGCGTGCAACGGAAGCTGTTCTCCTGATTGCCGGTGCTGCTATATCCTAAAGTCTAAAGAATAAACAAAAGAATAAACAATAGGTAAACAGAATGAAGAAACTGAATTTATTAGTGATGGGTCTCTTGCTCCCGATGTTGGCAGCAGCCCAGACCGTCAAGTCGCCTAACGGCAACGTCTCGGTAACTTTCTCTTTATCCGAAAAGGGACAGCCTACCTACGAGATGAGCTATAAGGGAAAGACTGTATGTAAGCCATCTCATCTCGGACTGGAGTTGGCGAAGGATAAGCATGCCTCTAAGGGTATGGAGGAAACCAGCCTGATGGATGGTTTCACAGAGACCGGTAGCAAGACATCGACCTTCGATGAGACCTGGAAGCCTGTATGGGGTGAGACTGCTACCATCCGCAACAACTATAACGAGATGGAGGTAAACCTGAATCAGGCATCTTCCAAGCGTAACATCACTATCCGTTTTCGCGTATATGATTATGGTATGGGTTTGCGCTATGAGTTCCCTCAGCAGGAAAGCCTTAATTATTTCGTGATTCAGGAGGAACATACACAGTTTGCCATGGCAGGCAATCATACTGCCTATTGGATTCCTGGTGATTACGATACCCAGGAGTATGACTACAACATTACTCCATTGACCGGCATCCGTCCAATCATCGCCAAGAACCGCGAATCTTACAAGAGCAATTCATCTACTACCGTCTTCTCGGATACCGGCGTTCAGACCTCTCTCCAGATGAAGACCAAGGATGGTCTCTATATCAATATCCACGAGGCTGCCTGTCTGGATTATCCAACCATGCACCTCAACCTCGACGAAAAGACATTGACTTTCGAGTCTTGGTTGACTCCTGATGCCGTAGGCAGAAAGGGATTCATCCAGACTCCATTCAATACACCTTGGCGTACCGTGATGGTAAGCGATGATGCCCGTGATATGCTTTCATGCAAGTTGACATTGAATCTCAATGAGCCTTGCAAGATCGAGGATACTTCATGGATTCATCCTACCAAGTACTGCGGTGTATGGTGGAACATGATTGTTGGCACCAAGACCTGGAGCTATACCAACGACCTGCCATCTGTTCGCCTCGGTGTAACCGATTACAGCAAGTGTAAGCCTAATGGCACTCATGGTGCAACCAACGAGGAAGTAAAACGCTATATCGACTTTGCAGCCAAGAACGGTTTGCAGGAGGTGCTGGTAGAAGGTTGGAACGAAGGTTGGGAAGACTGGTTCGGTCATCAGAAGCTCGATGTCTTCGATTTCGTAACACCATATCCTGACTTCGATATCAAGATGCTCAACGACTATGCTCATTCCAAGGGCGTGAAGCTGATGATGCACCACGAGACCTCTTCTGCTGCTCTCAACTACGAGCGCCATCTGGAGGATGCTTTCAATCTGATGAACAAATATGGCTATGATGCCGTGAAGACCGGTTATGTGGGCGATATCATCCCAAGAGGTGAGTATCACTATAGCCAGTTGATGAACAATCACTATCAGCGTGTGGTTGAAACAGCTGCCAAGCATCATATCATGGTAAATGCCCACGAGGCAACCCGTCCTACTGGTATCTGCCGCACCTGGCCTAACCTGGTGGGTAACGAGAGTGCCCGTGGTACAGAGTACGAGGCATTTGGCGGCAGCAAGCCTTATCACACCGTGATGTTGCCATTCACCCGTCTGCAGGGTGGTCCGATGGATTACACTCCTGGTATCTTCGAGACCAAGCTTTCTGAGTGGAGCAACAACCAGAGCTATGTTCATACCACTCTCTGTGGTCAGCTTTCGCTCTATCTCGTGATGTACAGTCCGCTGCAGATGGCGGCCGATCTTCCAGAGCATTATGAGAAGTACGACGATGCCTTCCAGTTCATCCGCGACGTAGCTTGCGACTGGGACGACTCCAAGTACCTGGAAGCAGAGCCAGCTAAGTATATCACCGTAGCCCGCAAGGCTAAGGGCACCGATAACTGGTTTGTTGGTGGCAAGACTGATGCAGCCCGTACATCCGTAGTAAAGCTCGACTTCCTGGATAAGGGCAAGAAGTATGCTTGCGCCATCTATCAGGACGGCAAGAATGCAGATTACGAGAAGAATCCTAAATCTTACCAGATCATCCACAAGACTGTGAAGAAGGGTGATGTCTTGAAGATTAATGAAGCACGTGGTGGTGGTTTCGCCATCTCACTGCTCGCTAAATAATTTTTGGGAATTTGAGAGATGTCAGGGATTGAACCATAACCTCGTGTTATGAGGATGATTTCCTGATTTCTCTTGAATTCCTTTTCCCATTTTAAAACTACAGTTTTATAACTATAGTTTAATGACTAACAAGAACTTAAATAATATGAACATTCAGAAACTAATAATTGCAGCATTGACAGCATCGATATTACCTACTTCATTGAGTGCTCAGCAGACATTCAATGAGATGATGTATTCCAAGGAGAAAACCATGTTCGTTCTCAATGCCCCAACAGCCGGCAAGTCTTCTGTTACCATCCGTCTTTATAAGGATGGACAAAAAGGTAAGGCTTACAAGACACTGAAGATGAAAAAGATGGGCGATGAACGATGGGGGGCTACCGTGAAGGGCGATCTGAAAGGTAAGTTCTATACCTTCGATATCGGTAAGGGCGAAACGCCGGGAACCTTTGCCAAGGCGGTAGGTGTGAATGGAAACCGTGGCGCTATCGTTGATCTCTATGATACTGACCCTGTGGGATGGGACAAGGATGTGCGTCCTGCCATCCAATCGCCAGCCGACCTCGTCATCTACGAGCTCCACGTACGTGATTTCTCCATTTCTCCTACATCGGGTTTGAAGTATCAGGGCAAGTATCTCGCCCTTACCGAACCTAAGGCTATCGAATATCTCAAGAACCTCGGTATCAATGCCATCCATTTCCAGCCGGTGTTCGATTACGCATCCGTAGATGAAACCCAGCTCAACAAGCCTCAGTTCAACTGGGGCTATGATCCGAAGAACTATAATGTGCCGGAAGGCAGCTATAGCACCGATCCATATTCTCCAGGAACCCGTATCAAGGAGTTCAAGGAGATGGTGATGGCACTTCACAAGGCTGGTATCCGAGTGATTTTCGATGCCGTGTATAATCATACCTTCGATATCAATGGCAGCAACTTCCAGCGTACCTATCCTGATTATTATTATCGCAAGACCAAGGAGGGTAAGTATAGTGATGGTTCAGGCTGCGGTAACGAGACTGCATCAGAAAAGCCTTTGATGCGCCAGTTTATGCTGGAGAGCGTGAAGTACTGGATTGATGAATTCCATATCGACGGCTTCCGCTTCGACCTGATGGGTGTTCACGATATCGAGACCATGCAGGCTATCCGTGAGATGGTAAACCGCATCGATCCTAGTATCTATATCTATGGTGAGGGCTGGAGTGCAGGCAGCTGCGCTTATCCTACCGAGAAACTCGCCATGAAGGCGAATACCCATCAGCTGAATGGTATCGGTGCATTCAGCGATGATATGCGTGATGCCCTCCGTGGTCCTTTCTCTGATGACCATAAGGGTGCGCTCCTGGCTGGTCTTCCTGGCGAGGAGGAGAGTCTGAAGTTCGGTATCGTGGGTGGCATTGCTCATCCGCAGGTAGATATGACCAAGGTGAACTATGACAAGAAGCCTTGGACCAACAACCCAACCGAGCAGATCAGCTATGTAAGCTGCCACGATGATATGTGCTTGGTAGATAGATTGAAGGCAAGCATCCCATCCCTGACAGACAAGAAAATCTCTGAAGAGATGCGTACTGCCGAATTGCTCCGCATCGACCAGCTTGCCCAGACCTGCGTGTTCACTTCGCAGGGTGTGCCTTTCATCCTTGCCGGCGAGGAGATGCTTCGCGACAAGAAGGGAGTGCACAACAGTTTCAATTCTCCAGACAGCATCAACCAGTTTACCTGGACCAATCTGCAGAAGTATCCACAGGCATTCACCTTCTATAAGAATCTGATTCAGCTCCGCAAGAATCATCCAGCCTTCCGTCTTTCTACAGGCGATAAGGTGCGTCAGCATCTGGAGTTCCTGCCTAGTCAGGATGCCAATGGCAACAAGCAGACTTGCCTCGTAGGTTTCCAGCTCAAGAGCCTGGAGGGCATCGATGCCTGGAAGCATATCGTAGTCATCTATAATTTCAACAAGCAGGCAAAGAAGATGCTGATTCCTGAGGGCAATTACACCGTGGCTTGCTGCAATGGTGTCATCAACGAGGAAGGTCTGGGCTTCATCTCTGGCAAGGAAGTAGAGGTTGCCCCTCAGTCTGCCTTGATTCTTTATCAGAAATAGTCCATATATAATAAGGTATAAGAATAGTCTATATATATAATAAGGTGTAAATATGAAAAAGATAATAGCTTCATTAGTGCTTATGGGTAGCGCAATAAGTATGAATGCGGCAGTCAACGTAAGCCGCATTGAACCTACCGACTGGTATGTGGGCATGAAGGATGCTTCGCTCCAGCTGATGGTGTATGGCAAGGATATCAAGAATGCCGATGTTACGGTAGATTATCCGGGTGTGAAGGTGGATAGCATCGCCCGCCTTGATTCTCCTAACTACCTGCTGGTGTATCTCAATCTCGATGGTGCCAAGGCAGGAGAGATGACGCTCAACTTCAAGCAGGGCAAGCAGTCGAAGAAGGTGAAGTATGTGTTGAAAAATCGCGAGATGGCGGGTGACAAGCGTATCGGTTTCTCTAACGAGGATGTGCTCTACATGCTGATGCCCGACCGCTTTGCCAATGGCAATCTGAAGAACGATGCATTCAAGAACATGCGTGACAAGACCTGCGACCGCACGGCACCAAGTCTTCGTCATGGTGGCGACCTGGAGGGAATCCGCCAGCATCTGGATTATTTCAACCAGTTGGGCGTAACCGCCCTGTGGTTTACTCCGGTCTTGGAGAATGACAGTCCTAATGATGGCAAGAACAGTACCTATCATGGTTACGCTACCACCAATTACTATCGTGTAGATCCACGCTTCGGTACCAACGAGGAGTACAAGCAGCTTACTGCTGAGGCTCACAAGAAGGGATTGAAGGTGGTGATGGATATGATTTTCAACCACTGCGGTTTCGATCATCCTTGGGTAGCCGATATGCCATCGAAGGATTGGTTCAATGCTCCAGAATGGCTTGCTCCGGAAAATCAGACACCGGAACATCAGAAGAAGATAGGTACCGTGGATGGTGCTGCTAAGGTAAACGACAAGTATCTGCAGACCAGTTATAAGTTGACTCCTGTGCTCGACCCATACGCCAGCAAGGTAGATCTCACAGAAACCGTGGATGGATGGTTTGTTCCATCTATGCCAGATTTGAACCAGCGCAATCCGCACGTCATCAAATATCTGATTCAGAACAGTGAGTGGTGGATAGAGACCGTGGGCATCGATGGCATCCGCATGGATACCTATCCATACGCCGACCGTGATGCGATGGCTCACTGGATGAAGGTGCTGGGCGAGGAATATCCTCACTTCAATACCGTGGGCGAGACTTGGGTAACCGAACCTGCCTATACTGCTGCCTGGCAAAAGGATAGCAAGCTCTCAGAAAAGAACAGTTATCTGCCTACCGTGATGGATTTCGCCTTCTTCGATCGCATCAACAGTGCGAAGAACGAGGATACCGATGACTGGTGGAACGGCATGAACCGCATCTACAACGTGTTCTGCTACGACTATCTCTATCCGAACCCAAAGAGCGTGATGGCATTCGTAGAGAACCACGATACCGACCGCTTCCTGGGTGAAGGCAAGGATACCCTGGCATTGAAGCAGGCGCTGGCACTTCTCCTCACCGTCAACCGCACCCCACAGCTCTATTACGGAACCGAGGTGCTGATGAATGGTACCAAGAGCGTAACCGATGGCAATGTCCGCAAGGACTTCCCTGGAGGTTGGGCTGGTGACAAGCACAATGCCTTTACTGCCGAAGGAAGAACTCAGGCTGAAAACCAGATGTTCGACTGGCTCAGCCGATTATTGCATTGGCGCCAGGGCAATGAGGTCATCACCAAGGGCAAGCAGACCCAGTTCTGTCCACAGAAGGGTGTGTATGTCATTGCCCGCCAGTATAAGGGAAAGAGCGTGATGACCATCATCAATGGCAAGAAGGAAGCCAACGAACTGAATGTTTCCCGCTATGCAGAGATTATCGGCAATGCCGAGAAGGCTACGGATGTAACGAATGGCCGTACCGTTCTGATCAACAAGAACGTGAAGCTTCGTCCTCGCCAGAGCATGATTCTTGAGTTCTAAAACGCAAGTATATTCCTATATGAACGTTCCTGGAATTGTGTTTTTACACTTCTAGGAACGTTTTTTTCTTGATAAAAATTCTTTGGTTTCATTTTTTCTTCGTACTTTTGCATGCAGAAGTATAAAAACTTAATAAAAATGTTTGGAGAAATAGGAAAATGGCTATTAGATATATCTAAATATTTGATAACGGGCTATGTTTTAGCTAAAATGTTTGGTCAAGATGACTCAACATGGGTTGTAATAGGTGCAGTTGTAGTTGCGGCTTTGCTGTTTGTCTTAGGATTGTACTGTTTACGAAAGGACAAAGATAAAAATAACAAAAAGAAAGGAAAATAGTATGGATACTGGATTGTTTATTATGTATGGCTTTTTGTTGCTTTTGGCAGCAGGAATATTTATTTATGCCAAAATTGATGATCGCAAAGAACAGAAAAGGCAATAATATGGATTACGGATTATTAGGAATGTATATATTTCTGGCTTTGATTGCTGTTGGTTCTTTCATTTACGTTAAGATAGAAGACAGAAAAGAGCAAAAGAATAGTTAATGACTAGATACATTTTTTCCCTGATAGCAGCATTATTCATAACCTTGAGCAGTTTTGCGCAAGGCAGCCTTCCTAGTCGCTTTAATGTAAGCTATCTCAATATGGCAGCAGGAATGCCTAATAATTTTGCGGATGATATTTTCCAGGATTCATACGGTTTCGTCTGGATCAGTACGCATGGTGGTGGACTGGTACGTTATGATGGATTCAATTATATGAACTTCAATCTGGGCTCATCCGGTATCAGTCTGCGAAGCAATAGCTGCCGCAATGTCTATGAAGATCATTTCAAGCGCCTTTGGATAGCTTTCGAGGAAGGTCCGCAGGTGCTCGACCTCAAAACGATGCAGCCCATCATTCCACCTTGTGAGAATGAAAAGGTAGAAGCTCAGCTCAACAAGGCACTCAAGAACCTTTGCACCCGAATGTATTGCGATGCCAAGGGAAATGTATGGATGCTATCCAGCAATCTCCTAACCCGTTTCTCCTTCAATGAGAAGGGGGAGGTGAATAGTGTCTTGTCTGTCAGATACCCTTACAATGCTCCTGATCTCGGCCTTTGCGATGTATATGGCAATGGCACGGTTGTGCTGTGCAACAATGGAGTCGTAAACGAGTTCTCTGTCAAGAACAATCAGTTCGTGACTAAGAACATCTCGTCTCTGTTCCCTAAACTCGATTCCCGTTATGCGGGAGCCGTCATTTCTTATCATGGAAAAATCTGGTTGGGAACCAACCGTGGCTTATATAATAGTGCCAAGCAGGAGTTTCATGCTTCAGGCACAGTTCATTCACTCCAGCATGAGGTGGTAACGAGTCTTGCCATCACAGAGGATGATAAGCTCCTGGTGGGTACCCTCTGTGGTGTGGATATTATAGATGATAAGACTGGTACGATTGAGCATTGGAATTGTAGCAGTGTGAATCCGTTGAGTAGCAACTTTGTGAACAGCTTGTTGTCTAAGGATGGACAGATCTGGGTAGGTACAGAAACAGGTGGTATCACCAAGTTGGCACCACGCCAGTTGCAGCTGGAATTTTTCAAGCACGATGCAGCGAATCCAGCCAGTCTTTCTCCGAATGCGGTGAATGCGATGTATGCAGCACCGGATGGCACCCTATGGGTAGGAACCGTAGAGGGCGGACTCAATGCTCTGGCTCCTGGCAGCAGGAACTTTACCCATTATACGACGGCAAATTCCGGTTTGCCCCACAACAGTGTTTCCACGCTTGCTGCCGATAACCGGGGGAATCTGTGGATAGGCACCTGGGGTACGGGCATTGCAGTGATGAATCTCCAGCAGCCGGGCAGGATCATTCCTCTTGTGGTAGATGCCAAGCATCAGCATTTCCTGAATTTTGCAGGAGCACTGGTGTATGATCCTATCAATGATGGTATGTGGCTGGGAACCAATGATGGTCTCTTCTTCTACGATTTGAAGCGTCAGCAGTTGATAGAGCCTTTCAAGGGCTGTCTGGATGTGCGTGGCTGCATCGGAAACCTGATTACACCAGATGGAAAGCTCCTGATGGGATGTGTGCAGGGTATGGTGGAGATCAATCTGAAGTCCCGTTCTCGTGGAAAGGGTGATTTCGCAGTCAAGTATCATCAATATAAGTTAGATGATCCAAAGAGTGGGGTGATAGATAAGATTCTCTCTTTCTGTCTGGCGAAGGATGGCAAGATCTGGTTGGGCAGCAATGGCTACGGCTTGTATTGCTATAATTATAATAAGGAGGGAAAGACATACGTGAAGTCCTTTACCACGAATAATGGATTAGCCAACAATACCGTGAAGGGTATTGTAGAGGATAACCAGGGTATGTTATGGATAGCCACGGATAATGGACTCTCCATCTTCAATCCGAAGACCGAGACCTTCAGCAGTTATTCCCGTGAGGACGGACTGCTCAGTTCGCAGTTCTATTTCAATGGTGCCATCCGTGATGCCAAGGGTAAGATTTACCTGGGTACCGATGAGGGATTGATGGCGGTTACGGGTGTGAACCATGCGGTTCATAACTCAGCCAGACTGCGTTTTACCGAACTTCTGGTAGATAACCAGCCGGTGTTTGCCGGCAGTGATTATCTGGACGATGATATATCCATTGCCAAAAGGTTGTGCATCCATGAGAGCGACAAGTCGTTTACGATCTTCTTTTCTGCCTTGAACTATGGCAGCGAGAGTCAGGGGGGATATCTCTATCGCATGAAGGGATATGAGAACGATTGGGTTCAGCTCAAACCGGGACAACATAGTGTGCGCTATTCTACCTTGCCGGCGGGCAGCTATCAGTTTGAAGTGAAGTATATACCTTCCTTCGATTCCGATAAGGAGCAGACTATCTCCGTGAAAGTTGTAGTTACTCCTTATTTCTGGAAGAGCTGGTGGTTTGTCTCCTTGATGGTGATAGCCTTCATCGCCTTCCTGCTCTACATCTATACCAGCAGACTGGAGAAGATGCGCGAACGCGAGGTGGAGGAACTCTATCGTCCGATAGAGGCTGCTCTGAAGGATAGTGATGAACCGGGCAAGTTGCAGAGTCGCATCCAGATGATTCTGGAGAACCAGAAGCGTTATCAGGATAGTCAGAAGAAGTCGATAGAGGCTGACAGGAAACAGGTAGCCGAAAAGGAGCGTCCGTTTATGGATATCGTGATGGAGGTGATGGAGAAGAACTACGATAACTCGGAGTTCGGTGTGCAGGAGTTGGCTGATGAAATGCGGATGAACCGCAGTGTGCTCAGTAAGATGCTGAATGCTGAGGCTGGTCAGCCTACCGCCCAGTTTATCCGCAACTATCGTCTCGACATCGCGAAGAAGATGATTACAGAAAAAGTGGCAAACCGGAACATCACGGAAATAGCCTATCGTGTGGGCTTCAATGATCCGAAGTATTTTACCCGTTGTTTTACCAAGCAGTATGGTGTGTCGCCTTCTTCCTATAAGGATTCGCTCGACGAGTAGGTGTGTTTGGAAGTGTATAATTGTTAAGAAACCAAAATACAACAAGGAGTCACTTGATTTAAGTCAAGCGACTCCTTGTTTTGTATGTGCGGGTGCACAACTAGTGGATAAGTGCGTAATAAACGGAAAAATCTACTGTTTATGCAGTTTGTCCACCTATTATTCACGTTTGTCCACCTACTTAATAGTGATTAATTGTACTTTTGCCACCGAAAATTAACGATCAAACCGATTTGCTGTAACAAACAAACCGTTTGAAAATTAACAAACCATAGAAAATTAGAATAAACAAAATCATAAACCTAAAAAGTTTTAAGCAATGAGGAAACAATTATTCTCTATGATGCTATGCCTAGGAGCTGTCGGTGGTGCTTCTTTCGTAACCCCGATGACCGCTATGGCCGCTGTAGCACAGGATCAGGTGATTACAGTCAAGGGACAGGTTGTAGATGATCAGGGTGAACCTCTGATTGGTGCAACAGTGAAGACCAAGGATGTCAAGACCGGTGCTGTAACTGACCTCGATGGTAACTTCGAGATCAAAGTAAAAGCTAACGCTACTCTTTTGGTTAGCTATTTGGGCTTCAAGGAGCGCCAGATTGCTGTTCGCGGACGCGCTATCCTCGAACCTATCCAGCTTTCTTCAGACAATCAGTTGCTCGAACAGGTTGTCGTAGTGGGTTATGGTACCCAGAAGAAGGCAGACCTTACCGGTTCTGTAGCTATCGTCAATGCAGAGGAGATGAAGAAGGTGTCTAACTCCAACATCTCTACTATGCTCGAAGGTAAGGTAGCTGGTGTGCAGATTACATCCGATGGTCAGCCAGGTGCCGACCCAAGCGTACGTATCCGTGGTATCGGTTCTTTCGGTAGCACTGCTCCTCTTTATGTCATTGATGGTGTGCCAATGGGTACCACTATCCGTGATTTCTCTCCTAATGATATTGAGACCATCCAGATCTTGAAGGATGCTTCTGCGGGTGCCATCTATGGTTCTCGTGCAGCTAATGGTGTCGTTATCATCACAACCAAGAATGGTAAGAAAGACCAGCCTCTGAAGGTAAACTACTCTGGTTACTTCGGTGTTGACCAGATTCCTGGCGATGTATATGACGTGATGAACGCCGACCAGTATAGTAACTATCTGGGTCAGGCTTGTTCTAACTCCAATACTCCTCTGCCTGGTGGTTACAAGATGGGCGAGGATGGCAAGTATCACTTCCAGGATGCTACCAATACAAATTGGTTTGACGAAGTGTTCAAGACTGGTATCCGCCAGAATCACAACGTAGCCCTCAGCGGTGGTAGCTCACACAGTACTTATAATGTATCTCTCGACTACTATAACCAGAAGGGTACCTTGGAAGGTGCAGGTCCTAACTACGAGCGTTACACAGCCCGTGTGAACAACACCATGGACACCAAGTTCGTGAAGTTCCGTACCAGCATGGTTTACTCTCACTCTAACCAGGACAACATGGGTCTTTCCAATGCCTCAGAGTATGTTCAGGGTCTTTATGGTGATGTAACCAACGTGCTCCGTGGTACACTTCTGATGCAGCCAACCATCAAGGCTTACGATAAGTCAACATGGGTTCTCGATGACAAGGTAGGTGCAGCCAACGGTTATCGCTACGATGCATACGGTTATGGTGTTTACTATGACAGCGTACATGGTGACATCTCTGCATCCAACCCATTGCTGGTTAATAACCTCCTGCAGCGTAACACCTTGGTTGACCGCTTCGTAGGTACCGCTTCTGCCGACGTAGATTTGTTGGGTATGGTAGGTATCAAGAGCAAGAACCATGGTCTTCATTATAATGTAAACCTCTCTTACAGCAAGACAGAAGCTAAGGATAAGACCTGGATTCCTTCCTGGATTCAGAGCAACCGTGTATATCTTGCCAAGGAAAATGAGCGCCTTACCAAGGGCTCACGCAACTACAGCGACGCCTTGGTTGAGAATACCATTACCTACAATGGAACAATCGGTAAGCACAACATCAACCTGCTCGCTGGTATGACTTACGAGGAAGAGAACACCAACCTCTTGACAGGTTGGGGTATCAACTTCACAGAGCCTTACTTCCTCCAGCTTCAGAATGCCAAGAACACTTACTCAGAGTCATACGAGTATAAGCATTGTCTGGCATCATACGTAGGCCGTTTGAACTATAACTATGCTGAGAAGTATCTGATTTCTGCAGTAGTACGTCGTGATGGTAGCTCCCGTTTGAGCAAGAACATCCGTTGGGCAACCTTCCCATCTGTATCTTTGGGCTGGCGCTTCGATAAGGAAAAGTTCTTCCCAATCAGTCAGGATATCGTTAACATGTTCAAGATTCGTGCCAGCTATGGTGAGCTCGGTAACGAGAACATCGGTGAGTACCAGTATATGGCTACCATGAACCGTAACAACATGACTTACAGCTTCGGCAACAGTCCTGTAACCGGTTCTGCCGTTTCTACCTTCGTGAACAACGATATCGCATGGGAGAAGAAGAAGACCACCAACGTGGGTATCGACCTCGCGATGTTCAACAATCGCCTGGAGTTCACTGCCGAGTGGTATAAGAACAAGTCAGAAGACTTGCTTTACTCTGTTCCTGTTCCTGCACAGACTGGTGTATCCAACACCTCTGTAACCATGAACGCTGCCTCTATGGAGAACAGTGGTTTCGAGTTCAGCGCAACCTATCGCAACCGTGACCACGCCTTCAAGTATGACATCAGTGCCAACTTGAGTACCTTGAAAAACAAGGTAACTTCTTTGGGTATCGGTAAGGACTCTTACATCTCTGGTGCATACGCTACTTACGTAGGTCAGGAGATTGGTCAGTTCTATGGTTGGGTTTACGAGGGAATCGCCCGTACACAGACAGATCTCGACAACCACGCAACTCAGCAGGGTGCTAATGTAGGTGATTGCCTCTATAAGGATATTTCTGGTCCAGAAGGAACTCCTGATGGTGTAATCGATGCATACGACCAGACCGTATTGGGCAGTGGTCTTCCAAAGGTGAACTTCGGTTTGAGCACCCACATGGAGTATAAGGGCTTCGACCTCAACATTTCTACCTACGGAGTTTTGAACTATCATGTATCAGATGATATCTATAATAGCTTGAACTCTTGCTACGGTTATGGTAACAAGGAAGTAGGCATGCTGGATGCCAACCGCTGGTCAGAGGATGGTACCTACCTTTCAAGTGTTCCACGTACCTACGCTGCCAACAATGCAACATTGGCATGGAACGACCTCTTCAGCTCTCGCAAGATTCAGAATGCTGCTTACTGGAAGATTGCCAACGTAGAATTGGGCTACAACTTCCCAGACAAGTGGTTTGGTGGATATGTCAGTGGTGTACGTCTCTATGTATCAGCACAGAACCTCTACACCTTCACAGGCTATCATGGATATAATGTGGACTACGCCGGCGGAACCTTTACTCCAGGTTACAACTTCTGCTCTTTCCCAAGTGCAAGAACATTTATGGCAGGTCTCCACTTCACATTCTAATAGTTTAAGAGATAAGGAAAACTACGAGAATTATTATTTAAAAGAACATTTGATATGAAACTATATAAATTATCATTAGCTCTCTTCCTTGGCCTCGGTGCTATGGCTACCACCTCATGCGAGGACAAGTTGGATGTTACCAATCCTAACCAGCAGACCACCGGAACCTTCGGTTTCAATGCTGATGATCTGGAAGAGTGCGTTATTGCAGCATACAACCATATTCGTATGGAAGGTTCTTCGGCACGTGTGGGTTATACCCTCGATGTGACACGTGGCGATGAGGTATGGAACTCATCACAGGTATGGTACATGCCTTTCGATGACATGGACGACCCAGTGACAGATGAAATCTCCATGTGGCCTTGGCGTGAGGCTTACTATACTATTAATGTATGTAACTTCATCCTTTCACGTACCACAGGTGATGATGCTTCGCTCAGCGAAAGTATGAAGCGCATCAAGGGACAGGCTCTCTTCCTCCGCGGTTATTCATACTATACATTGGCAGGATATTACCAGAATCCTGCGCTGATTACTGATTATGCCAACTATTCTACTCTGGATGGTCTCTATGGCAAGAACAGTACTTATGATGAGGTGCTCGATCAGGTAGAGAAGGATTTCGCTGAGGCAATGACTCTTCTTCCTTCCCGTGATGAGGGTGGTGAGTGGGCCAAGGGCCGTGCTACCTGCGGTGCTGCTGCCGGCTACTATGCCCGCACTCTGATGCAGCGCCATAAGTATAGCGATGCACTCGTTGTACTCAAGGACATCATGAACAAGAAGTATGGCTCTTACAAGCTGATGGCTAATTATGGCGACAACTTCCGTGAGGGTTCTGCTTACGAGAACAATGCCGAGAGCCTCTTCGAGATTCAGTATCTCGACTACGGTTCACAGGGTGTGGATGATGAGTGGACTCCTGTCAATACCAGTCCTAACGCTACACAGGGTCATGCCGTAGAGTCTAACTTCGCTCCAGGTAGATTCGGTGGATGGGCAGACCTCTCTGCATCTCCATGGTTGTACAACCTCTTCAAGCAGGAGCGAACCACAGCAGGTAAGTTGGATCCACGACTCTATTGGACCATCGGTACTTACGAGAGTGATTGGGAAGGATTCGAAAATGGTAACGTGGCTTATACCACCCAGATGACTCCTAATGATACAGTTGTAACGAATAACAACTATGGAGGTCTTCCTATCGCTAAGTGGACTAACTTCCGTACCAATCTTTACAGTACAGTGACAACAGGTTTGCATTGCGGTATCAACCTCCGTATGATGCGTTACTCAGATGTATTGCTTCGTGCTGCAGAGTGTGAGAACGAGGTGAATGGTCCAACACAGCAGGCTATCGACTGGATTAACCAGGTTCGTGAGCGTGCTAACCTGGCAGACTTGAAGCTTTCAGACTTCAATAGCAAGGATAAGCTCTTCGAGCAGATTGCCAATGTAGAGCGTCCTAAGGAGTTCGGTTGTGAGTATGGTCGTGGTTACGATTTGATTCGTTGGGGATTCTTCTATGATCAGGGTCGTTTGGCTCAGTTGAAGGAACACGGAACTTTCCGCCGTTCTCCATACAAGGCTAAGGAAGCAGTCAGCTACTCTTTGGTAGGTGTTGATCCTGAGGTGAAGAGTTCTTACGATACATACGTACCGGGTCATGAGTTCCTGCCAATCTATCAGGGCTTGTTGAACGACAACCCTAACCTGACTGGTAACTCTGCGAATACCAATACAGACAACTCTACTGATTTCTTCGGAAGAGGTTGGACAGTTCACCCAGTAGTAAACTTGGGCAAATAACAATATGGCTTATCTCATGGTGCAGCATCTCCTGCCCATGAGATAACCTAAAAATCATATATTTACAATATAGAATATATAAAATATGAAACACCTAAATAAATTAGCATCTGTCTTCTGCGTGGCAGCCATGGGCTTGACTACACTGACAGGATGCGAGGGAAGTGACATGTTTAGTGTCAATGGACCTGATTGGCTTTCTGAAAAGATAGATTCAATCGCCAATAGCAACAAGGGTACTGCGCCTACCATCTCGCCAACTACCCTTGGTGCAACTGATAATAGCGATGCCTGGTGGACATCTCACCTGGATGCTGATGTCAAGATTGAAAGTAATAAGTCTTATTCTACGACATTTACCAACTATACTTCTGGTGCAAATAACTATAACAACTATGTTGTAGTGCTTCGCAAGGCTGATAAGACAGAGTATGCAGTAATGCGTTCTGATGATTATTGTTGGGGTGATGCTGTTGGTGGAAATGGTGGTCCTCTTATTACTCACAGTAACTCGGCATCAGATGATTGGGGAGCATGGCTGGCTCAGATGAATGGTGCCAAGGTAACCGTAACCGTAACCAACTATGGTGATAATACAGCAGATGTTGTAGCTGAGGTTACCGGTACTGAAGGATTGACTTCTACCCAGAAATATCTGGGTATTCCAGTTGAGAGTGCAGACCTCTATCTCGACTTCACTACCGATGGTTGTCACTATGTATTCGACAAGGCAGAGATGGATGTGGCTGATGTAAAGGATCAGCAGCCTGAGTCAATGGAATTGCTTGATGTTCCAGCCGAAGTTGACAAGGGAACTTCTGTGAAGGAATTTACTTCTACATTGAAGGCGAAGGTTACTTACTCTGATGGCGCTGTCAAGGAAGTTCCTGCCAGTGATCTTGAATTCATCGTTGTTCCTGATATGGAGACGGTGGGAGAGAAGTATGTTGTTGCAACATTGAACAAGACCCTTTTGGGCAAGGCTGCTGATAAGACCATCAGTGCCAATGCTAAGTTCAGCGTTGTGGCTGGTATTAAGAGCATTACCGTAACCAAGGCTCCTGAACATACCAATTACTACTTCTTCAACTCTTCTGCTCTTGAGGGCGTTGACCACACCTTGGCTTTCGATCCTACAGGTATGGAGGTTACTGCCAAGTATGTGGAAGGCGAGGATGCTGTTCTCGATAACTCTAAGTTGACATTCTCAAGAATCCCTGCTACTGCGGGTAAGCACGAGGTGACTATCACTACAGAGAATGGCCGTACTGCTACCGTAGAAGTAAATGTGGCTAAGTCTGCTGTCAAGGCGGTTACTCCAAGTCCAGTTTCTCTTGGTGCAGCGGACTGCTCTACTGCCTGGTGGACAGAATTTACAAAGGATATGAAGATTCCTGCTGGTGAGACATTCGAGTTCAACTTCACCAACTATTCTAGCGGTGCAAACAACTGGAACAACTATGTTGTCATCCTCCGCAAGGCAGATCTGGCAGAATATGCAGTGGTTCGTGCCGATAACTATGGCTGGGGTGATGGTTATGCAGCTTGTACTCCTATCGGAACACAGGGTGATTTGGCTACCTGGCTCGCAACCATGAACGGTGCAAAGGTGAAGCTGTTCGTAACCAACTGTAACAATGGTACTGCCGATATTCAGGCCATCGTTACAGGTAATGATGGTAGCGTGACTACCCAGAGCTACTTGGGTATCAACACCATTAATCCTAGCGATTTGAATGTAGCCTTCACCGTTGATAGCAGCCACTTGAAGTTTAATGCAGCTTCTTCTGCCCGCAAGCACTATACACGTGCTCACCGCAGATAAAACATAAAACGTGGTTCATGTAGATATTTGAAAACAATAAAGGCATGACCTATGCGGAAACACATTCCCATAGGTCTGCCTTTTTTCAGAAAAGAAGATCATAAAACTAACTAAACGAAAAGAAAAATGAAAAAGCTTCATATATTTGCCCTTTTGCTGGCTTGTACGCTGGCGGTAGGATGCAGCAGTAGCAGTGATGATCCGGAGATTCCTGTGAATCCAACTCCAACTCCTACACCGACTCCAACCCCTACACCAACTCCTGGTGATCAGACAGCTGAGGAACTGGCTAATTACAAATGTCCTACCTATAATGATAATTATACATCGGTGGCTGCCTGGATACAGCACTCGAAGTGGAATCTTGCCAATATGCACGATCCTACGGTGGTGAAGGCATCTGATGGATATTATTATATGTATCAGACTGATGCCAGCTATGGCAATGAACATCAGAAGGATATCCGCAACAGCAACAAGCACGGGCACTTCTTCTGCCGCCGCTCCAAGAATCTCGTAGATTGGGAATTTGTAGGAGCCACCATGGTGGGCTTGCCTTCCTGGGTGAAGACAAAGCTCAATGAATTCCGCAAGGGCATGGGAGTGGCTGAACGTCCTGACAGCTATTTCGCCAATGACCTGGACTTCGGTTTCTGGGCTCCATGCGTGCGCAAGGTCAACGACCATCTCTACCGTATGTATTATGCCATCACCTGTCCTGGCACCATCAATGGTGACGGAACCTGGAGTGAACGTGCCTTCATCGGACTGATGGAGACCAGCGATCCGGCTTCCAACAAATGGGAAGATAAGGGATATGTCATCACCAACGCTTCTGACAAGGGATTGAATTTCAAGGTAAAATCAAATGATTGGGCAAACTGCTATTTCAAGTATAATGCCATCGACCCTACTTACGTCATCACTCCAGAAGGAAAGCATTGGCTGATATATGGTTCATGGCACAGTGGTTTCGCTGCTGTGGAGCTTGATGCCAATACGGGTAAGACCAAGGCTACCTTGCCTAACCCATGGGGTACAGCCGATGATATCGCTGCTTACGGAAAGACCATCTTTACCCGTACGTTGAATAACCGTTGGCAGGGTTCCGAGGCTCCGGAGATTGTATATCATGATGGCTATTATTATCTTTTCGTTGCTTACGATGCCCTGGATGTTCCTTACAATACCCGTGTGCTCCGTTCCAAGAACGTGGATGGTCCGTATGAGACCATGAATGGTAAGATTACCGATGCTGCCAAGGGTGCCAATGAGGAACCTACCGTGCTGACTCATCCTTACAAGTTCAGCGCAGGAAGCGGTTGGGTAGGTATCAGCCACTGTGCCGTATTTGATGATGGTGCAGGCAACTGGTATTATGTTTCCCAGCAGCGTATGCCTGCCAATGTTGCAGGTATTGCAGCCAGCAATGCCATTATGATGGGTGGCGTGCGTTCTATTCAGTGGGATAGCAACGGATGGCCTGTCGTGATGCCAGAGCGTTATGGAGCTGTTCCACAGGCGAAAATCACCGCCAGCGAACTGGAGGGAACCTGGGAAGGTATCGAACTCTCTTATGAGTATGGCAAGCAGAAGACCAGCAAGACCTTCAAACTCAGCAGCAATGGCGTGATGGAGGGTGGTTCTGCCTGGAGCAATGTCAAGGCATGGAGCTTCGATGCTTCTTCCAACACATTGACTATCGGTACTACCAAACTGAAGGTTCAGCGTGAGGTAGATTGGGAGGCAAGTCCTCGCAAGGTTACCATCGTTTACTCGGGTGTGAGTGGCAACAGAAGCTATTGGGGAAAGAAGAATTAAGATCTTTAGTTAGTTTTTAAAAGTTTGGCCGCATCTGCGGTTTTTGACAGTTATAAGGGGAGCTAAGCTGTGAAGCCTTCAGCTCCCTTTTTTTTAATAACTCAACTTAGTAAGTAATCCTATAAACTGTAACAAAAAGACGTATGAATAATTTTTTGATTAAAGATATAAGAGTATGGGTTCTCTCCATACCCTTAATGGCGGCTTGTGCCGTTTCCGCCGTTTCCGCAAAGGCGCAGACGGCTCTTTCACAGCCGGTTGTGGTGGATTCACCAATGGTTCATGATCCCGTGATGGCTTACGAGAATGGCAAGTACTATCTCTACTGCACGGGGCATGGAGTGGCTCAGATGACTTCTACCGACCGCCAGCACTGGACCCTGAATCCGCAGGGTGTATTGAAGGATGAGGCTCGTGGTGCTTTTCCTGCATGGACCCATGATAGTGTGCCGGGCTATGAAAGTCATACCTGGGCACCGGACGTCATCAGGTATAAGGATAAGTGGTATATGGCTTATTCCTGTTCTACCTTTGGCAAGAATACTTCTGTCATCGGATTGCTGAGCAATTCTTCGCTCGCCGATACTGATGGATGGAAGGATGAGGGCTGCCTCATATCTTCAAAGGGTGGTAGAGACAACTGGAATGCCATTGATCCGAATTTTGTGATTGATGAGAAGGGAAAGCCTTGGCTTACCTGGGGTTCTTTCTGGGATGGTATCCAGCTTATTCCTTTAGACAAGAAGACGATGCATGTGAAGAAGGGCGCCAAGCCTCAGACCATTGCCCGCCGTTATGCGCTCAATCAGATGGATGTGCCTACCAATCCTACCTCCCGTGATGCCGGCACCAATGCCATCGAGGCTCCTTTCATCATGAAGCATGGTGGTTATTACTATCTCTTCGTCAGTTGGGATTACTGCTGCCAGGGTATGAAGAGTACCTATCGTGTTGCCGTGGGTAGAAGCAGGACGGTGGCTGGTCCTTATCTGGATAAAGAAGGCAAGGATATGCGCAATGGCGGTGGCACCCTGCTGCTGGAAGGCGACAAGAAGGAATATGAGGCGATGGGGCATTGCTCTGCCTACTCCTTCCCTGATGGCGATTTCTTCTTCTGCCATGGTTACAGTGTAGCCAAGAATGGTGCCAGCATCCTGGTTCAGAAGAAAATCAACTGGACGGAAGATGGGTGGCTGACCTTGGAATAAGCATCAAAAAATCCGAAACAGATAACTTGGTAAGCTTCTGTTTCGGATTTTTTCTTAGCCTATTTTTATTCTTCCTTAATCTTCCATTCGCTGATAGTGCGCTGGGTGCTGTCAAAACTGATACCGATTTTTATCAGTCGCTTGCCCTCTGCATGATATGGCAGCATATAGCCTTTTTCGTCTATCTGTGCCAAAGCCTCCTCGGCACTCTTATCTACCTTCAGTTCGAAGACGTAGATCGTATCTGGCATGTGCATTACGGCATCAGCCCTGCCGATGGCGCTCTAATAAATTGACTGAAGTTTTGCATGTGGTTCAAGTACGGGCTGAAGGCCCAAAAGCTCCTAGCCCAGGGCAACGCCCTGTGGGTATAATCGCAGCCAACAAAGCGCCCTGTAAGGGCAAAAGCTTTGTATATGGTCTCGTATTTAAAAGCTTTTGCCCTTACAGGGCGGCTAGTGTGCTTACACAATTACCCAAGGCGTTGCCCTGGGCTAGGAGCTTCTGCCCTTTCAGGGCGTGTAGAGTTTACTAGTGAAACTAGAATGAGTTGAGCAGTCCGTCGCGTACCTCCTTGTTTGGGATGCCTAGCGTATATTCCTGAAACATCGTCTCATATTTCTTGATGGTCAGATAGCCGCTCTGGTAGAGCAATGGCAAGGCATCCGTCATTTCCTCTGTAGATTGGTCGAATGAACTCAATACTGCCTCCTGACTTTCCAATGTAGAAAGATTGACATGATATTTATCCAGAAGTTTCAAGAGGAAGGATGGTGTGCCGGAACCAAACCAGTAAGGAGCAATCTTGCGTGCATTCAGTGCCTTTACCAGACTGAAAGGATTAAAGATATCTTCTGATTTCTCACTGAAATGATAACCGTCGTAGAATTGCGTCAGCTCTGCCAGGCATTCCTCATACGTCATGTTCAGTGCCTCGCCCATAGCCTCAATATCTGGTTTCATCTGCGTGGTAAGCTCCGTCTTGCTGATACCGCAGATAGCCGAATACTGGTTGAACATGCTTATATTGTCGAGGTTGTTGAGTCCGCTGAATATGCTAGACTGAGGAAACTTGGTGATACCCGTAATAAAGGTGAACTCCAGATATGGGTCGAGCATTTTCAAAGGGCTGTAGAAGTTCTGCATGATGCGATGGAGCGGCTGCAAGTTCTCTTTTTCATGCACTACGTCCAGTAAAGGGGCATCATATTCATCGATGATGACTACTACATTTTTGCCCGTCTGATTGTATGCCTGCTTCACCAGTTCTATCAAACGGAGGTTGGCATCTATCAGGTGCGTCTTGTATCCCCATTTTGTCTCCTGTTCTTCAAGCATATCAGCCAGATATCTTTCCAACTGCTCCACGCCCATGTGTTTGGCACCGCTCAGGTCGAAATGCAACACAGGATGCTTCACCCATTCTTTCTCGTAATCAGCAATGGCCAATCCCTCGAACAGTTCCTTTCTGCCCTCGAAATAGGCCTGGAGGGTAGAGGCAAAGAGTGACTTGCCGAATCGTCTTGGACGACTCAGAAAGATATACTTCATACCTTTTTCTCTGAAATCCACGATGTATTTGGTCTTATCTACATAGAGATAACCTTTCTCGCGAATTTCTTCAAAAGTCTGAATTCCTACAGGATATTTATTTACTATTTTTGCCATATTCCTACATGCTTTACGTTTTGCGCTGCTAAGTTACAAAGAAAATCCGAATTAGCCAAGCATAATGGTTAAAAATAAAATGTTTTGTAAAATAAGGCGTTCGGAATACCCTGAAATATGTAAAATAAGGCATTCTGAAACATTGAAACTTGTAAAATAAGGCGTTCTGTGTAGTTAAAAACATGTAAAATAAGGCATTCTTCATTATTTTTTCTTATCTTTGCATCCAGAAAAAGTAAGTGTTATTATGCTGGATAAGAGAAACTTAGAACAGATTCTTTCTGATCAGCAGGAAGAACTGGAGATACGTAGAGGCGAAACTTTGTGTCATCGACTAGAAGAGGCGCAGATAGACTTGGGCAGTACGCAGGCTCAGGTCGTGATAGGTGTGCGCCGTAGCGGCAAATCTACTCTATGCTTCCAGGCATTGGAGAAAGTAGGTGTGAAATACGCTTATGTAGATTTTGACGATGAGCGGTTGGCTCATATCCAGGCAGAAGATTTGAACGATGTTCTGGAAGTGTTGTATAAGATATATGGTGATTTCAATTATCTGTTTCTTGACGAGATACAGAATATCGAGGGCTGGCACCTTTTCGTGAATCGCATGCTTCGCAGGCGGATGCATGTCATTGTAACAGGTTCTAATGCCAAACTTCTGAGCAGCGACCTGGCTACTCATCTCTCGGGGCGCTGCAAGGAGATACCTTTGTTTCCATTCTCCTTTTATGAGTATTGTCTGATGAAAGAGGTGGATACGGAAGGAATGACTACCAAGGTACAGGCGTTCAGAAGAGCTGCCTTCGATCATTATCTGAAACAGGGAGGATTTCCTGAGCTGCTCGTTATCGGCGAACACCAGAATTATGTGAAGAATCTGGTAAGCAATATTCTGCAGAGAGATATCGAACAGCGTTTCAAGATAACCTATCAGGCTACCTTCGAGCAGTTGGCTCATCATCTGCTCAATGTGGCTCCGGTCATCGTGTCTCCTTCGGAACTGTCGGCTACACTGGGGGTAAAATCGGAACATACCATCAAGAATTATATCGGCTATATGAAGCAGGCTTATCTGCTGCTGGGGCTTCAGAAGTATTCTGCCAAGAGCAAGATGAGGATAACCCAGGAGAAGGTGTATCCGATAGATGTGGCTTTGATGGATCAGCGAGATAATGCATTGGTGGGAGAGAACCTGGGATGGAGATTGGAAACCATTGTTTATCTGCAGCTGGTTAGAACTTATAAGCCGCAGGGGTATGATATCTATTACCTGAGCGACCGCTCGGGAGAATGCGATTTCGTGGTTTGCAAAAACAATCAGGTGAAACAAGCCATTCAGGTTTCGTATGACATCTCTTCACCCAAGACTAGAAAACGGGAGATTGAAGGATTACTTCTGGCTCATCGCAAGACGCAATGCACCGACCTGCTGCTGCTCACAGACCATGAGTACAACCAAGTTACCGAAAAAGGTCTTGACATCAAGATACGACCGGTATATGATTGGGTTGTGGAAATGGGGAAGAGAAAATAGAGAAAAAAAGAGAAAATCAATCGTTATATAAGAAATGAATAAATTAAAAGCATTATTGGGCTTCGACCCGAAGACTACTACGGTCAAGACGGAATTGATAGCTGGTATGACTACCTTCTTGACCATGTGTTACATCCTGGCAGTGAACCCTACCATCCTTGCCACCACAGGCATGGACAAGGGTGCTCTCTTTACTGCCACAGCCATCGCTTCTGCCATTGCCACCTTCCTGCTGGCTTTCATGGCAAAACTGCCTTTCGCCCAGGCTCCCAGCATGGGACTGAATGCCTTCTTCGCCTTCACCCTTTGTCAGGCAATGGGCTTGACCTGGCAGCAGGCTTTGGCGGTGTTGCTCGTAGAGGGAATCATCTTCCTTGCCATCACCTTCCTCAATATCCGTGACAAGATATTGGAATGCATTCCGAAAAACCTCCGCTTTGCCATATCGGCAGGTATCGGTATGTTTATCGCCTTTATCGGTTTGAAGAATGCGGGCATCATTACTGCCAATGCGGATACCTTCGTGCAGCTCGGCAAGTTTACACCAGTCAGCATCCTGGGTCTCATCAGCATCCTGCTCTGTGGCTGTCTGATGGCGAGAAGAGTGAAGGGCTCCTTGTTCATCGCTATCATCATCTCTACATTGATCGGTATTCCGATGGGCGTAACCCAGTTCTCTGACAACTGGATGCCGGTATCTACCCCTCACAGCATTGCTCCTATCTTCTGCCAGTTCGATTTCACCGGCTTCTTTACTCCTAAGATGTTTATGGTGGTTTTCTCCCTGTTGCTTGTCAACATCTTCGATACCATCGGAACGGTGTTGGGATTGGTTTCCAAGTTGGGTATCAAGGAGAATGAGAAGGGTGAGATTCCTGGTGTGAAGGAGGCGATGATGAGTGATGCCATCGGTACTACTGCCGGTGCCCTGCTGGGCAGCTCTACCATTACCACTTATGTGGAGAGTGCTTCGGGTGTTGCCGAGGGCGGAAAGTCGGGCTTGACATCTTTCTTTGTGGGCTTGATGTTTATCCTGAGCATCTTCCTGGCTCCTATCTTCCTGCTCATTCCGAGTGCAGCCACCAGTGGTGCCCTGGTAATGGTGGGTGTATTGATGATTGATTCGTTCAAGAAGATTGAGTTGGAGGATATTTCCGAGTCATTCCCTGCCTTCATCACGATGATTACGATGGTGCTCTGCTACAGCATCGCCGATGGCATCTGCCTCGGCATCCTGAGTTATGTGCTCATCAAGATGATGGTGGGTAAGTTCAAGGATCTGAATCTTACGCTCTATATCCTGAGCATCTTCCTGCTCTTCAATTATGTTTTCAGCTAAATGAAGCGATAGATAAAAACGAGGCGGCAACCTGCATCACGCAGATTGCCGCCTTCTTCATTTCTAACTAACTTTCTTATCAACTATTCAAAAAATGTATCAATATATTGGGTATATCCAGGGCTGATGCCCTGGATGTAGCTTGTTTCTTGTTTCAATCTTTCTACTTCATCTTTCTATTTCAATCTGATGATGTTCAGCGAGCTGGCTGGAATCTCTACCGTGGCACCATTCTTCTCTGTAGTTACGTAGTTTTCTACAGGATAGATATTGGTAGGATTATCGATGGTGTTCTCCTCCAGACCGTTCTTGGCTGAAAGGCGGATGAGTTTGCCAGCCTTGATCTCCTTGCCCTGAAGATTGATCTTCGCTGTGGTATGCTCGGTGCTGGTGTTCGCAATCTTCAGGATTACCTCGCCCGTCTGCTCATCGAGTGTGGCTGTAGAGAAGATGCCAGGAAGGGTGTTCGCCTTCAACTTGGTAGCGAATACCTCCTTGCCATCCAACTTGGCGAAGATGCTGTCGCCTACTACCTTCAGCTCGATATCATACCATTTGCCGGTTTCAATCTTGCCTGGGCAGGTAGCCACCTGACTCTTGGCACCATTCACGATCGACTCCACGCCGTGCTGGGTATTGTTCCAGCCACCAAGGTTCAACCAGCAGTAGTTGTTCTTATCCACGTAGTTGAAGATGATGAGGAAACCCTCGTTTCCGGCTTCCTTCTTCGCGCGTACCTTATATATATAACCGTTGCTGGTAATCTCGCCTGGGTTCAGACGGATGCAGCTCTCCTCGTTGCTGGTCTGCTTGATGAGGCTGCCCTCAGTCTTCCACTGTCCGTGGATATCGGTAGGCAACTCCTGCATCGTCATCGGCAGCGCCTTTCCGTTCTCATCGCTGTAGCCCTTGTCCTCGAAAGATACCTGGGTGCCCCATGTTCCCATGCCCACACGGCAGATGGCTGGCTTCACCTGGGTCTGCTCATACTTGTATGGATTCTCCTGGTTCACCTTCAATACACGGGTACCGATGTTGTTCGCCATCACGTTCTGAACGTAGTAAGATGGAGTTCCGAATACCTTATCAGATGTATATTGAATCATATCCGGTGCCCACATACGGTTGTTGAGGTTGGCGAAGATAGGAGCGTAGGATGCCATGGTCACAATATCAGAGTTGTTCTCGATGCCCATCATATAGACAGCCTCACCGAGTGCTGCATCGAGCGAACCCATATTGCCGAAGCCCTGGGTTACGGCATATTCGCCTACATAAATCTCGCTGCCCTTGCGGTCGTAGTTGTCATACTTGTTGAAGTTCTCGGCAAACCAGGCTGGGTTTCTGTAGTAGTGCTCATCAAGCAGCTCTACGCTCTCGTTGCTTTCCCACTTAGGGTTGTCATCGCCCCATGCCACCACGTTGCCGATGAGGTGCATCTTAGGATATTTCGCCAGAACGGCATCCTTGAACTTCTTGAAGCGCTCGTAGTAGTGGTCGCTCTGAGCCGCAGGATCCGGCTGGTTGTTCTCATTACCAATCTCCAGATATTCGATGTTGTATGGTTCCGGATGACCGTTCTTAGCTCGGAGCGCACCATATTTAGAGGTAACAGGACCGTTGGCATACTCCAGGGCATTCATGCACTCGTCAATCCAAGGCTGGATGCTGTCCACCGGAGTCATACCGCCGTGCCACAAACCTACGTTTACTACATAGAGAGGCTTGGCGTTCAAGTCTTCGGCAAGCTGCAGATACTCATCAAATCCCATACCGTCGCTGGTGCGGTAGCGCCAGTTTACGTTCTTATGACCCGGACGCTCCTCGATAGGACCGATGGTCTTCTCCCAGTGGAATGCATTCTCAGGAGACTCCTGTCCCTCTACGTAGCAACCGCCTGGGAAGCGGACGAACTTAGGATGGATGTTATAGAGAAGCTGAGCCAAATCAGGGCGCAAGCCATTTTCACGATTCTTGAAAGTAGGAGGGAAGAGGCTTACCACATCAAGAACGATGGTTCCCTTGCCGTCGGCTACGAGTTCAAACTGTGCCTTGGCATCGTTGGCATTGGCAGTGAGTTCTGCTGTATATTTAGTCCACTTCTTGCCTACCTTGGCATTGAGGGATGTTTCAGCATACACCTTGTCGCCCTTTGCGTTGGTGAGGCGAGCCTTCAATCCGCCCTTGTAGCTACCCTTTGCCCAGAAAGAGAGCTTGTAGGTTCTGCCCTGTACGGCATTGATGCCCCAGAAGCCCTCGTTGATGAGAGAGGCTGTGGCAGCAGGTTTGGCAGCAATGGTAAGCTGGAGAGCCTTGCCCTGTGCCTTGTTGAGCAGACCCTTGTTGATGAGTTGTGTCTGGATTTTTGCACCTTCCTGTGCGGAAGTTTTCCAGGTAGGGATGTTCTTGTCGTCATCCTCGAAAGAGCGGTTGCTGATGAGTTCGGCATAGAGACCGCCGTCAGCAGCATGGTTGATATCCTCGAAGAAGATACCATATAAATTAGGTGAAACCTTGACGCCTGGGTTAGAGGCATCTACATGGATGGTTACTTGGGCGTTGGCTGCCAATGTTGTGGCGAGCACAGCCGAGAGTAAAAAATGTCTTTTCTTATTCATTGTTTATTCTTTAGGCTTGTTTTTATTTTGTTGCTTGTTATTTGCTGGTAGCATGAAGCCGCAGCTTTTGGAAGTTACTTCCTGCTGCGATTCATACACAGCCGCAAAAGTACACAAAATACACGGAAAAGAGGTGGACAAAACGGAGAATATAGTGTAAAAGGTGGATTTTCTGCTGAAAATCCACCTTTTTATCCTCTGTGAGGGTGTGTCATTATTCATCGGATTACGTAGATGAACGACATATCCGGCGAGGCGGAATAGTTTTGTTATTCAATAGAGGTAAATTCTATGGTTTTTCAAATTTTTGCATTTTTTTCTTGGAGTTTTCAGAGAAAAATCGTAAATTTGCCATCAGATATCAATTATCTCAATATTTTGCCATGGGTAAATATATTAACCCCTTCACATCTACTTGTCTCTTCCTTTCTTTGACAAGAAGGCTGAAGAATGTGAAAGTGATTTTGACAAATGGATTTATGTATTAAAGCATATGGAAGCATTAGAGAGAATGCCGTTTACGGCACAGAAGAAGATTTTCAAGCGTCTAGCTGAACTGGCAGATTCCCGCTGTCTGAGTCAGGAAGAGCAAGAGAAATATGATGAAAGCTTAAAGGCCGCCGATGATTACTATGGTGTCTTAATGAGCTATTACATGAATGGTATTGATGAGGGTGTTGCCAAAGGTGAAGCAAGAGGTAGTTATCACAAAAGTCTTGATATAGCAAAGAAAATGCTATTAAAGGGTATGGATGATGACTCTATCATGGAACTGACAGGCTTAACCCATGAGCAATTGCATCAATTGAAATCATAAAATTATCAGATACAAGTTCTCCCCATAAGCCAGGCGATAGATGCCTGAACTTATAGGGAGTTTTTTTTGCTTGAAAGTTATTACCTTACTCTGCCTCACGGTCTTTTTGGGTAACTACTCTGTCATTTTAAAAAATACACGTATTCAATGGAGAATTAAAAGTTCGATCTGTAATATGTTATGGAGTAGGGGGATTGCAAATCCCCTGGTTTGATAGGTCGAACCTTTTTATACGACGGATTGCAAATCCGTCGAAACTGCAAGACCGAACTGTACTATCGCTGTGCCTTGTAAGTGTTATCGTTGCTGCATCGCTTTAACGTAAATAGTCTTCGGAGTAACCTTTACTTGTTGCAAGAAGGACTAATAGTATAAGCCGGAAATGCCTATTCCTCCAGCCGCACAACAGCTGTTGTGCGCTTGCATAACAGCTGATATGCGCTCGCCCAACACCTGTTGTGCAAGTGGAAATCAGCTGGTGGGCGGATATTTATTTTACATCTTCCTTTCTTCCGTTAGGCGTCCCAGCGGATTTGCAATCCGCTGTTAAAAAATGTTCGACCTTTTCTTTGCGGATTTGTAATCCGCTGTAACTTGTAACGATTATCCGCCAATTTCAAAAACACTCTTCACTCTTCACCGGAGTGGTGTAAGTGTTTGTGTATGAGTTGTTTTGATAGGGTGAAGAGTGCGCTCGACTCTTCACCTCTCTTCACCCCAGATTTTTTCGCTAGCTGTAAGCGGCTCCGCGTTTATACCTTGCATAATTCAAAAAAAGCAGTAACAGCTGA
>ERZ1023881.21-NODE-21-length-95037-cov-38.124434_pt1 | contig 95037 bp, 68 predicted proteins | sample MGYA00380393_ERZ1023881 | MGnify/ENA primary metagenome ERZ1023881 (study PRJEB33179, sample SAMN07449004) | human gut metagenome | biome: Human-gut; feature: Human associated habitat; material: Faeces | host: Homo sapiens | place: India: Bhopal | collected... | reverse complement strand
AGGGCTCGTGAGAATCTTCATTAATTACGAAAAGTTTTTTAAGTTAAACATACAACAACGGCACAGCTCGATGAGAGTTGTGCCGTTGTTGTTTTCTAGCGTAATGTGGCTTCGAATCTTTTGTTTTAGCATCTTGTTTTTTCATAGATGCAAAGGTAAGGCTTTTAAGGCGGAATACAAAGGAAGCTGTGGGGTTTGTTAAACGCTTGCCATCATGTGTTAACAAGTGTTGTGCTCGGACACAATACCTTGTCGTAAATCAATAAAACAGCTAAAAGACGCTAAAAAAATCGCCGTTTGTTTGCGGACACAAAAAAAACTTTGTACCTTTGCATCGTCAAAAGGTTAATAGATTGTTTAGGTTAGTAGTAATAGATTTAGGTTTTTAGTTATTAGGTTTAAGGTAAATTGAACGATTGTTTAACAGGTAACTATGAGGGCTCGTGAGAATCTTCATTAATTACGAAAAGTTTTTTAAGTTAAACATACAATAACGGCACAGCTCGATGAGAGTTGTGCCGTTGTTGTTTTAGTGTGTCTGGTCGTAAAAATGTACTGATACATTATATAATAAAAAGCGAAAGTCCTGTAATTCAGACGAACTACAGGACTTTTGCTTTTGTTAGGGTGGAGCTGGTGGGATTCGAACCCACGTCCAAACAGGGAAACCATATGCTTTCTACATGCTTATTCCAGCCTTCGGTTTTCGTGCCGCGACAAGACCTGGACCACCAATCGCGACCTTATCCTCTAAAATTTCATCCGGATGGCGAGGCACACCACAGACTATTTCCGATTTACCTGCACCGCTTTACCCTCAGATTCGGAACAACATCCTTGGAGCGATGTCTCGTTCCGCCAACCTTGTGGCGGAATAAAGCTAATCTACTGTACTTCGATTAAGCAGCGAGAGCGTAGTTGTTTTCGCCAATTAAATTTTTGATCACTCAGATTAAGGAGCTAGCCATCGAGGCTCCGCATGCTTACATACCATTTCATCCCGCTGTCAAATCCAGTCAACCCCGAGATGTTGTACCACACTGAAATTCAGTGCTTTGCGTACTAAGAAACCCCATCGTGTGGACAATGTGTGGACATAAATCCATGATTATCATCCCCATTTCAAGCGATTTCCTATTGCAAAATTAGTACAAATGCACGAAACTGCAAAATAAAACGCCAATATTTTGCATGTAACAACTCTCTATATCAGTTTTATTTTGCTGCATCAGCATATAATATGTCTATCATTTCATCTGCTATTTTATTGTCATCGATTCGCATAATATTACTCGTTTCTGAATTATAACCAAAGAAGTTCATATTTCCATACCAGACTATGTGTTTATCGATGATGGCACATTGTAGAGTTTGTACATTGTTACATACTACATCTATTCCCACATTTGCCAATTCCATCTCATTAGCTCCCTTCTCTTTGATACGTATTGCCACATCAATACCGTTATGAAGAATGTTGGAAAGTGTAGACATAATGGCTGGTCTATATTTAAACTTCACTTTGGGAACTGCTATTATGACAGAATGCTTAGCATTTGCCAAATCGTTTCGGAATGCCATTTCATAATTATTTCGTTCATATATTAGATTCCGCGGCTTGTTGTCTGATTCAATCATAATGGCATCTTTCCCATAGCCTGCAGCTGCGTATCCCTTTAGACGCTTGCGATACATCGAGTCGCAGAGTGGAATATGGATATCTACATAGTCATAGATTACCACTTCACTTTTTCCTTCATATTCCCGATGTAAACGACCCGCGTATTGTTCTACGTTCCCTTTCCATGCAATAGGCATGGTAAGAAATAATGTGTTAAGACGAGGATAATCGAAACCTTCGCCCACATACTTTCCCGTAGCTACAATTACAAGTGACGCTGTTGAAGGTATTTCCTGAAGCTTTTGCAACGCTATACGCTTTTCCTTTGTGGATTCGGCTCCAATGAGTTGCACCACATGGTCAACATGTGGCGTTAGCATTTCTGCCAATAATTTTACATGTGCTGTACGTGTAGTTAAAACCAACGGAGTGTATCCCTTTAGAATGGCTGTTTTTACATCTTCGATGATAAAATTGTTTCTAGTCATATCTTCAGACAAGGCTTGTGTAATTTGAACATAAGTCTTGTCTGAAGATGTTATATTGCGGAAAGAAGTGAATCTCGGAATCAAAATGCGTTTGAAAACTTGGTTTGCAATCTGTGCTTTCGCATCGGAAGTGTATCTTATTTTCCCGCATTGCATAAAGATGATAGGTTGATGTCCATCTTTTCTGATAGGAGTCGCTGTTAAGCCATAAACATAAGCTGCTGTCACCTGCTTAAGTACCTGTTCAAAACTAACAGACGAGACATGATGACATTCGTCGACAACAACCATGCCGTAATTTCTTACAAAAGGTTTCACTTCGCCATTGGTCAAACAAGACTGTATCAAGGCAATGTCAATTATACAATGCAAGGAATTCTTGCCAGAACATAAACAACCAATGATAGATGATTGCTTCTTTCGTCCTCGTCTTCTTTCCGGTTCTTCTATGGTTTCATTTATTTCAAGAAAGTTTTCCAATCGCTCTTTCCATTGTTCAAGCAACGCTTTGTTATGGACAAGTATCAGAGTGTTGACCTTTCTCTTGGCAATCATGCCAATGGCAAATACTGTCTTTCCAAATGCTGTCGTGGCAGACAGTGTGCCAATGTTATGCTTCGCAAAAGCTTCAATTGCCTTTTGTTGTTCTTCTCGAAGTTTTCCTTTAAACGTCACATTGATGCTCCGCCCTGGATTTGTTTTGTCAGAAATCGTAACATTGACATTATGTTGGCTTAAGACATCACAAACAGCACCCTCACATCCACGTGGAAGTGCGAGATAATCATCTGTCATTTCAGAACAAGAAATGATGCGTGGGATATTGTACGTGGAAAGACGCATGCCTTGCTTTTCATAAAATTCAGGATTGCGGAAGGCCGCTATGCGCTTGAAAGCGTTCACACATTTAGCGGATAAGTTAGCTAAAGGTATATAAAGCATGTTTGCTCTTATCAGAACTATTTGTTTTGGATAGCAATCTGCTAAAGGAGTTCCTATTTGAGGAGTTTCCCAAGGCTTTGTCTCGCTGGACTTTGAAAGTTCGCCTAAGGTAGGCACCGTATGTTGTCGTAATAACAAATCAAGTTCTGCCTCTGAGAACTTATGTATTTGTGACAAAAACGTCCATTGATCTTCATACGCATTGAACTTGTTATCTACAAACACACTATTCCCTTTGCGACGAGCCATTCCTTGCAACGGCAAAGCTACAAGATTTCCAAGACCACCTTCTGGTAAAGAGTCTTGATTTGGAAAGAAACGGTCATAAGACTTGAAAGACAATCGTGCCTCACGATCCATAGCTTCTGTCAAGATGGCATTTCCTAATTTGCGTGCCTTCAATGCTGTTATTGGTTTATTAAAGAATATCCAAACGTGTGCTCCGTTGCCAGAACGGGAACGTTCGATATAACATGGTACGTTCCAACTATTACAGACATTAATGAACGCAAGAACATCATTCTTATAGCCATGTTCACAATTCTTGTCATCAAAATCAGTACATAAAAAGTAACAGGTATTATCTTTGCATATTGGATAAAGACCGATAACGTCACGTCCAAATTGATCTTTTCCAGCAAGATGGTTGAAGAAATCATTGTATGACAAATGTGCAAACTGCCTGTTTGGGCAATCTGCACATTTGTATTTTCGCTTGTCACAATACTCTCGGTTCCATTCTCTTTCACACACAGGCTGATATCCTGCTTTTTGAGAAGATGGGCTATACCATCGTTTTGCGAATACGTCATCTCTACCTTTAAATAGGTTTTGAAATATCGCAACCTTTTCTTGTAAACTAAGCCGAATAGTATGGTCCGTAACAATATGAGTTGGTTGTTCTATAGTGCTGCTTTCTACAGAAACAGAATAAGAAATGCCATGCTGATCAAGTATTCTCTTTAACATAGCATTCTCTTTTTCCAATTCTTGCAGTCGCATGGCTAACGAATCATTGCTGCGTTCTTCGGCTTGTTCCATAATCGTTTTTACTTTGATTGTCTGATTGTTTTTTCTGCCACACCAATAGCGTCAAGTGCTAAAGAGTTTTCACCCTCAAGCGCATCCAATATCTTGTCAGCAAGCCACAATGTTAGCATTTCCTTTTCATCCACATGAAAGTATTCTGCCAACATTGTCACCTGACTACGCTTTGCTCGTCTGTCCCCACGCTCAATCTTACTGAACATGGGAGTATCTATTTCTAAGTATGCAGCCAACTGGCGCTGCAATACACCTTGCTCGTCTCTAAGAGCCCTTATCTTGTTTCCGAATAACATATTCTACTATTTTAGTCGTTGTCCAAATTTACGATTTCCCAATAGCCACCTTGTCTGCGCCATTGCGTTTGATGATACCAGCCTCACGAAGTTTTTGATTTGCTTTTCAACCCCTCGCGAGCTAATGCCAATTTCCATGTCGATTCCTGCAGCTGATATTTTGGGGTCCTGTTTAATTAGTTCGAGTATTTTCTACGAACTATTTGAAGTTTTCTCCGAACTTCCAGTGCTTTTCTCCGAACCAAAACCAACCGTTTCTATACTTTCCTCCGAACTACTCAGAGATGTTCCCGAACTTTCCGACTTTGTTTCCGAACTATCTGAACACCCTTCATGTATCGGAATAGTAACCAAGAAAATCATAGGCCCTTTGTATAGGCACTTTTGTAAGTGTTTATATATTGAGATGTCATTGTTCATTTGCAACTCCACGAGAATACGAACACCAGAAGACTTCGTTACTATAGAAGATGGTTCTTGAAGAAGGGCTTCCACAATCTTGTTGCGTGTATCCTTAAATAAGAAAGGCTGCACCTCAGCAATTCAAGCAAGCTTTATTGCATTCGGTTTGCACTTTCTTTGTACCATTTATAGAATATATTATAAGGTACTTTATTACGTGAATAGAACTGCATAGCATCCGTTTGGTACTGGAAATAGAATCTTTCCAAATCTTCACTGCTGTACATAATTTTATGTTTAAAGTTCAGCTGCGAAGATACTTCTTTCTGATTTAAGCCTTAATTTGAGTGCTTACTTTTTAGTTGGAGCTGCATATATTTTAATAGTCAATCCAATCTCCTCCATTATTCATAATATAATTCAATTCCGGGTCTGATCTCCAATTGCTTTCTTCATCATAATCATAATCATCCATTTCAATTTCAGTTGAACCATTACCAACTTTTTGTCCAAAGGTATTTATTAAAGTATAATCCCCTTCAAATTTTGATTCTTTGTAACATTTGGCAATCCCTTTATCATTAAAAGAAGATATACATCCATATTTACATGGAACTACAATTTTCCCTTCTTTATTAATTATACCAAATTTTCCATTCAATTTAATTTTAGAGAATCCTTTCTTAAATTTAGATACAAAGTCATATTTAAAATCTATTAGAACATTTCCATTTTTATCTATAAATCCCCACATTGCATATTGGGGAATTAATGTCTTTTTCCCCGTATTTTCTTTTCCACCAATACATGCTGTAATCATATTTTCACATTCACAACTAAGAAAAGAATATTGTGGGTAATAATTAAATGTCCTTTTTTTAATATCATATATTCCCCATATTTTTCCTTGAAGGAAAGTTATTACATTTTGTCCAATTGCCAATACTTTATAATATGGTGGAAGAATAGTATTACCAAATTCATCTAATAATCCATGTTGAATTCCAATTGTAGTATGATAATATTTGATGTATTCCACCTCGTTTTTTATATTTTTATCATTATCTTTGTGATAAATAGGAGTAAGTTCCTTAAATCTGTTTTGTTGAATGATTTTTCCTTGTATATTAGCAACTCCCCAATTGTCATCAAGTTTAAATACTACAATTTTACTTTTACAATAACAATGCATTTCTGTAAAAATAAAGGGTAATACAATGTCCATTTTTGTAGTCAATAATCCATATTTATTCCGTTTTGTTTTTACAATTAATCTGTTATTGCCAATTTCTTTATAGGATACAACTTCTTGTGGAAACAACAACAACGGCTCTTCTTTATATAATAAACAACCATCACATCTAAGAACACCACATTCTGTTCGGAATAAACCTTTTCCTAAATACTCCATTGAATAATAACAACATGGCTTTATTTCTTTAAATTTAGTATCGATTATTCCGTAATGATTTGTTTGTGAATCTTTTACAATGGAAAAACCATCTACAAAGTCTGACATTTCTTTATAGTTACGATCCATCAATCGATCACCATTTAATGATAAAACAATAATTCTCTGATCAAAATTTTCTATAAGATATATAAATGATCCTTTCCTTTCTATATTAGTAAATCCATAGTCTGACAAAATGTGTCCCTGAGTATCTACAAAAATGTCTCCCTTGTTATTTAACAAATAGTATCTATTGAGTATGTCTTTTTTACCAATATTTATTTCCCTTGTTAAAGGGATTATTGATATATAACCTTCTAAATGGTCTTTTGGTAAACTAATATTTGGATACCAAATATTCCAATTGCGATAGTCAAAACTATATAGAATTAGTCCTTTGGAGAGTTTTAAAATAATATTGGGTGTACAGGGCTCTATTATAAAATTTCCCTTAACATCTATAATTCCATAGTATGACATTCTTTTTTGATAATATTTGTTATAGACCATTTTAGATATAACAATTTTTTCTCCTTCCACATCACTAATATGTTTATACTCTATAGGCAAAACTATCTGATTTTGTAATGTAACAATACCCCAGAGCCTGTCTACAGTACTTACCGCAATAAGACCAGAACCTATATAATGAATTTCATCATAAGCATAATCAAATAGAATGAAATTTTTGTCAATAACAATTCCACGTCTACCTGTAATATCAAGATATTGTGGGAATGATTTGCCAGATATTGAAACTTCAAAATGTAGTGGATCAATCATGGATATATGGTTATAAATAGGAGAAAATATAATTTTCCCATCTTTGTAAATTACCCCAAATAACCCACAACGATCTGTAAAAATGGCATAATTTCCTTTAAACGATTCAATATGACTTATTTCATAATCAATTTTCAATTTTGTGTTTTTATTATACAATTCAATTCCACCATAATTTTTTATATAATAAATACATTTTCCCAAATACCCAATTTCATTCTTTTCATGATATCCGAAATTATTGGATTTGTGAGATATTTTTGGGAATATTATTGTCTTCGTATTTAAATCATAGAATCCAGTTGTTATACCTCTATTTATAATTAAATAATCATCTGTTAAACAGCCGTCATTCTTTATGTCAGAAATCCAATCATATTTACGCTCTAATATTATTTTAAATGCAAGATCGATCACTCCGAACTTATTGTCTTTTTTTATGAGAAAATAAAGAGGATATATAGAATCTGGTAAAAATAATGGTTTTATCATATCCATACCATGCATACAGTATGGTTTACCTCGGTCATCGAATATGGAATGTTTATTATTAAGCTCTGTAATAAAAAAGTAATTTGCTTCAGATGATTTTAAGGCAATAATATTATCGAATTGAGGCGTAATTATAAGTCCGTCATTATTCCTATAAATACCCCATTTGTCGTCTTTTTTTATTTTACAATAATCATTATCTAAGTTTTGTATTTCTGTAAAATTATAATCATAAAGTATGTGAATATTATCACTACCAGGAATAAAATCCTCAGTCTTGAATTCTTCAGAAAGGACTTCGCCCATAATATTGATGTTGGCCATTTTATTTTTGTTAAATATTGTAGCAATGCCTTTCTCGTTAAATTCGGAACAAAATGTGTATTCTTGTTTAACTACAGAATCTATTTCAACAAATAACTCTTTGTCAGATTGATTGATATTCTTTGATACAAAATTGCCATATGTATTGATGTAACCTTTATAGCAGTTTTGTCTATTTCCTCTACTTACTTCGATAATTCCTTTATCAAAATAAGGATAACCATAATTATAGTATTTTGAAATATTTAAATCCAAAACATTTCCATTTTTCTTAATAGCACCCCAACAATAATTAGAGGAGCCTTTCAACTTAAAAAATGCTACATCACCTTCAAAATGGGTTAATTTTTCATACTGAGGTTCGCAAATAACATTGCCTTCTAAATCAGTAAATCCCCATCTATTAGATAAATTTTTAACTAAAAATACATTATTGTCATATTGGATTTCATTGTAATTACCACTGAAAATCAAATCGCCATCAGTATTGTATACATGGTCACATGTAATAATATAACTATCTTTTATGATAAAATGGTTCAATGAAAGAATACGGTTATTATTGTCATTAAATAAATCTAATGATGATCTATTTGAACCATGTAGTATAGCGCATTTTTTGTTTCCAATAGGAAGAATAACAGGTTGGTTGTCTATTTTGTTGTAAGAAGAATCATATGAAAAGTCATATAATAAACCTTTATCTTTTTCATATACAGAATATAGTTTGGGTGATTGCTTATTTGTTATATCCCAAAGAGAAACTATTGCAAAATTATGTATATAATCAGAGATAAGATGGAATCCTGTTTGTAGATGTGAATATTCGATAAATGTACCATCTCCGAATAAAACACCCTTTACTCCATTGTATTCAACAATTATTTTATTTTCCAAGAAAGGCAGAGTATAAAAATCAACTTTTGCAATAAACATCCCCTCTATTGGTTGCATGTATTTATCAATAATCTGCTCATCAGCATGGCCGATATGCTCTGTAAACATCTCTATACGTGCATACTTCTCTGGTAAAATTTGTTTTCCAAAATTATCTATTATTCCCCAATGTGAAATAATAACTTCATTTTTATTGCTTCCAAATGTATAAGTGTTTGTTGGTGTGTTGCTTTTGCCCGTTTTGAAATATGATGTACCAATAGGATATGGTTTATTGGGGATTTCCGCTACAATTCTAAAAGACATATCTATTAATCTATAGTAGACATTTGGACTTTGGGTTTTGCATATAAAAGTATTATTATCAAAATCTATATCATTATATATGCAAGGTATTACAATATTCATATCAGAATCAGCAACACCCTTGTTAAAATCTCTTTCAAACACTATGTATTTGCCATTACATAGTGTCTTGGAGAACTCCCAATTGTTTGGTATTGTATTCCATTTCCCTAATTTGTTTTGTAGTACAAACTCCAACTTGCTATTTATATAAAAAAAGCCTGACTTATCTTTGAGTTCTGCAATGGCAATATCAGAATTGTCAATTTCTTTAGCATAATTAAAAAATGAAGGTAATACAACATAATTTCCATTGTTTTTAACAAGAATAGTTTGCCCATTTGAATTTGCTATAATATGTTGGTCTTCAGAATGTGCTTCAAAAATATGTTTAGATTCGTTTAAAATTTTAATTTGAGAAAAAGTACAATTTAATATTGTATTTCCATCTAAATCAATCAATCCGTATTTTTTATTATTAGAACTAACTATTATTGTTTTAAAACCAAAATATGTCGCATTTTCAAAATGAGCTTCATCCAATACCTTTCCGCATAGATTATATATGTATAATCTATAGTGTTTTTTTACTTTAAAAAAATAATTACAATACTCAACACATTCGCATTCGACTGGAATTATTAACTTTCCATTTTTAGAATATACTCCATACTGTTTCTTGTCAAAATATGTTTTTTCAACAATAATGAACTTATCAACTATTTCAATGTTTGAATACTCAAAAGGAATAATAATTTCAGACTTATTATTTAAAGCTCCATATTTTTTCTCCTTGTTAAGACATGTATAGGTACAATCATCTATCATATCACCCCAAAAGAAATTTTCTTGTATTGGATATTCTTTATTTACATTGTCTTTTGTATATATATATAACTTCCATTTGTGGATATATAATGCTTATCATTATTAGGATAGTGTACCTCTATTACTTTTGGTCTGGTAATTTTACATTTTGTAAAAAATACCCCTGTAAATACTTTTATATTTGCAAAGTATAGTCCAAAACTCTTGTTTTGCTCTACCAATATGATCTTATTATTTGCATCAAAGATGCTAACATTACCATCTATACTTGGTATATCATTCATTGTATTATGATAGGATAATACCTTTTTATTATTGTACAAACCGAGTACCGTTCCGTCCTTAAAATCATAAATAAAATCGAATATAAAAGGTATTTTGTGTGTTTCGTTTTCATCTATACAACCCCATTTGTTATTTATTTTTGCCAAATGAATACCTTCGTTTTTTTGGGGTGATACGTACTCATACTTTTTATTTAACGTTTTAAAATGCCCATTACAATTAATCATGATTTTTCCTTGTGCACTATACCTAACTTCGCCATATTTATTTTGTCCAACAATATTTCCTTCTGAATCTATAGATGCACTTGTTAAATCGTTAACAATACAATTACCATTTTTGTCGAAAATGCATACCCTATTTGTTTTAGAATCATTGATGTCAAGAATAAATTTACTACAGCATGCGAATCCATTATAGTAATCGGTAACCTCGTCATAATGTAAGGGTACCATCTCATTACCATTTATATCAATGAATCCCCATTTATTATTTAGGCATACAGCAGCCATTCCTTCATTATAATCGCGAACAGTATCGTATATTTGAGGAACTTCTACGAATGTGTTTTCAAATTTGACACATTTATGTCCAGACAAGTTTATGATATAGCATTCTGCATCTTTTATTGCTTCTGCAAAACCATTCTTAAAAGATGATAGATAATTATATTTTGGTTCTATAATTTCATGTCCTCCCATTAATATGGCTCCATAATACCCGTCTTTTTGTACTATTGCAACACCACTTTCGAATGCTGAAATATTATCGTAATTCATAATCGTATCTATTTTGCATTTTTTTTATTAATCTTAAATATCCTTCGAATAGTATCTCCCACAAAGGATACTCTGTCTTATTTCCACTCCAATAAGCAACCTCGTCATGACCAGTAATTTGATTTCCATTTAACCATTTATTGAAAATATTTTGATCACATTTTGCCATTTGACCATTTAGTAGTTTTACTTTCCATATCTCTGCATTGAGAGATTGTTTAAAACAGATAGCATCTTCTATATCACTAAATAAAAAAATACATTTTAATCTTGATGGATAAAGTGGAAAATCTGTTTTCCGTATTTTTTCATAATCTTGTTCTGAAAGGTATTTTAATGTATCAGTTGAAATATCAAAAATCCTTTTTGGAAAGTTGTTCGTATTAATAATATCATTTTCTTTCCATACATTCTTGCTATCAATGATTTTATGTACATGATAGAAAACGTCTGAAGATTCACTTGATATTTCTGAATAATTACTTCTTGTGATATTCATAATATGAATCGTTTGTGTCTCGTTTTAATATGAGTAAAAACTACATAAATCTTATTTGCGAAACTTTATAAGTATAGCCTCATAGCCTCCTTCGGCACATACGCCGTAGCCACTAGACAACCATCAAACAGCTCTACAATCACGCGCTGTTGTCCGGCAATTCTTGCCACTCTACCATGAATGCCATTGAATTCACCTTCTGTCACAACGACATTATCACCAAGTTTAAACTGGATGCTGTTGGAAGTGACGGGTATGATGTGCGGATTCTTAATGGAGGTGAGGCGGATGAAGTTGTTCATGGCTTCATCTCGTATTTTGAGTGGGGGATTACGGTTGGGATTGTTTTGAAGATGGATGGTATGGTCAAAGTAGTAGCTGAGCAAGGCTTGGCTTTCATTTGTCATAACCTTGTTGTCGTGGAGCAAAGTCTCAGCTTGCTCTGCTGTCGCATGGAGAAAAATAAGAGAGGGGAGGAGTGGGGTGATGATGATTCGCTTCTTGCCTTGCTTCCTTACTTCTTTATATCGCAAAGGAACATAACATTCGAGTCCTTTAGCCTCTACAAATGCTTTAGCCTTAATAATACGTCCATACGAAACGCGTAGTACGAACCATTGCTTGTTTCCGGCAGGCACATTTTTTACCGACACCCCATATCTGACATCATCAGAAATGGAGGGCGTGCGGGAGGTAAGTCCAGCACTTGGACACGATAAGCCAGTGTCGGATGGCTGCCCATTATACAATGAAGCGTCTGCCTTTGGAGACAGGTTGGTAGTATCTTCCAATGATGTTCAGAGGTTAGATTAAAACCAACAGACTTATTCTTGAAAGAATTGTCATAATTTGACTACAAAGATATGAAAACTAAATAAGAATGGAAAAAGAAAACAAGGAAAATATTTGTGTTGAGGAGTTTTTTTATTTATTAGGGCTGTTTGTCGTCAATAGAACGGCAAACAGCCCTAATAAAAGTTGTGTTCTATGTAAGTACATAACTACTGTGACATTCTACGTTTCTTCTTTGGCAAAGCCCCCAATCCTATCTTCTGTGTTCCTTTCCAATTGGTGAGTTGATCGGCACAACCGTTTGAACCTACGGTTGTTACATTGGTTTTGGCGCTGCATGACATATAGTCGATGAAGGAGATGAAGTTGTTGATGACATGAGAATCGTACATGTTGTCATTTTCCGCAAAGAGCTTCGTCCAGTTAGTGACACACTCCATGCGGAAGTTCGTGCAGCCATTCCACGATAGACCTTCGATGAGTTTTCTGACGGCAGAGGAAACACCTTTCTTTGTACATAGGTCGAAACCGAACTTTTGAGCAATGGCCATGATGCCATAGTAGATTGACTTTGCTTCTTGCTCGTTGAAATCTATTCTGTCGGTAAGAGCGAAACTTCTTAGGCTATCTTTGCCATTAGCGACAAGACGATCGAGCACTGATTGTCGTCTGTTTTCTCTTGCTTGCTCTTCACGCTTCGCCTCTTCCGCGAGACGAGTTTCTTCTTCCTTTCGAACTTTGACCATCTTTGCAGCATCGTTATACTCAGGTTCGTCCCACAATTCGTTCCACTTATGGGATAGTCTCTCATAGTCAGACCGAAGTCCCCTTAATTCACTCTCTGCTTTGTCTGCACGTACCGTTTCTGTATTCTTGGCATTGTGTAGCCTATCCACAGCATCTGCATCTATTAGAGTCAATCGGTATTTGAGCCCATTAACTTCCTCGGTAAGCGTAGTCACTTTAGCATTAAGGTTCTTTATTATTGTGTCCTTTTCTGAAATGACAGAGTCTTTTGCTTTCAATTCTTGCGAAAGACCTTTATTACTATCCCATATTATGCGGAAGCGTTGACCCAAAGAAGTTGCCGTAGGTTCGCCATTCCATTTTAATCCTGATGCTTTGACAAAACTGTTGATGGTTTCCTTGACACCTGCATTGTACGACTCTTTGAGTCTTGCAGCCTCTTCGTTCTTATATTTGCCAGGTTGGAAGATTTTAGCAAGGAATCCAGACTGAGCAGTTTTTAGATCCTTTTGTGCTACCTCCTTCTGTTGCGTGACGACAGCTGTCTCGGCTTCAATGCTCGCTTTTAGCTTCTTGGCCTCTACAATAGCCAGTTTCGCCTGTCGCTCTGCTTCAAGAGTCACCTTGTCCTTGTGTCTGCGTCCACGTCTTTCCTCTGGAGACAATTCGTTGTATGGGATGCCGCGTTGCAAACCATACTTGCAGCCCACCGCATTATAGTATTCGGTATGGAGATCTGACAAATACTTCGACTTGTCTTTGGCTGTTTCACCCCAAACCTTTGCGTATGACACACGATTAACAGAATCTTTGGTCTGTTCACTCTTGATGTATTTGGTACGTTCTTCCTTGGGTAATGCTTTCCACTCTTTGGTAGAAAGCACTTTGTCTAGATTATCCTTGTGTATGTATTTGCTGCCGATGCGCCCACGCTTTCTGACTCGTTCCACTGGAACGGTCAACACATGAGCATGAATGCCAGTCTCGTCACAATGTACGTCAAAGCCAATAATGTTCTTCTCTCCCCATAGTCGGCAACAGAAGCGGTATGTATCCTTCGCCCATTCGATGATGGCAGGCATAAGCTTTATATGACTGTTGTCTGCGTATGGGTCTGAGGTGTCTATCTGCTGGTCGCCAAAAGCCAGTTTCTTCATCACTTCATGGTCGCCACCGAAGATAATGTTCACCAAACTGTTTGGACTGTTCTTTGCAATCTGATTGGGGCGTTTGGCATCCATATAAGGTTTGAAGCCAAGTTCATCATGGCGTATCTGTAAGCGCTCGTGTAAAGGAACAGGATTGGAGCCAAGGGCCATGACCTTGCATCCCTTGGCTATTTCGAAGTTTAGTTGCTTGCGAGAGAAGTTGTAGTGGTTGTTCTTCTCCGTCTCAGCATTCCTCAATCGGTATCGTTTCTCGTCCCAACCTCTGCGTTCTGCTTCGTTGCCCATTTGCGACGAGAACGATTTCTTGTTTGAGCCTACATGGATTGAGGCACGTGGTATGTTGCTATAAATCATCTTGTACTGTGAGTTGTTAGGTTCCAGTGATGCCACTGGTAGCGTTTAACAAAGCAGCGGTTCAGCAGGTTTCGGGCGGAGCCTGAGCATAATAGAAGGACTTTTTAAGTGAACAGCGTCAGCAAGTGAGTCTAAAAGTCCCTATTATGTTTAGGATTATTTCAGATAATCCGTTGCTCGCTTCGTGCCTTCCACTCAGACTCGCCGTTGAACTGCAGAAATAGTGAATATTATTTTCTTAAACTGGAGCCCTTGAAATAAACGACATTCGTAATGGCTCTAAGACGGTCAACCACTCGTTCTCCGTATTTTACTTTCAATTCATCCACAGTTAGATTTGTGGTAAGAATCAGTAGTGTGCCCTTTTTCTCCGCCAAATCTACAAGTTCTGCGAATGGCACACGATGCTCGCCGTATTTAACATATTCCCCTTCTGTGCCAATATCATCGATACACACAATATGGTTCTTCAATATCTTATCAATAAGATTATTCAAATCAGTTGCATCGTATATGTTCGTAATGAGATTACAGCTATCTATAATAATTGAAGGAATAATCTTGGTGCAGATGATAGTCTTGCCACGACCTGGATGTCCGATACACAAAAGACCACGACCGTGATTGTTAGTCAGCCAGCTTACTATCTCCTCATATTCGGGCAACCATTGATGAGCGCCAATGAAGAATCTGAGTCCATTTTGTAAGTTGATTTTTGCATCGGATATTCGGATATATACTCTTTCTGGTCTCAGTCGAAAGCCGAAATCTTTCAAGCGTTCAGCTGCATGTCTAAAATCTATTATTGCCATAATTTACCACTTTTCTTGATTGTCATACTTGGAGAGTGAGGTGTCTTTCAATGTGACGCCAGTCTCCATTCTTTTACTTACAGGACCTTTGAATTGATTAGAAGTCGGAATCGGATACAAGCCTCGCCATCCTCTACTGATACAGTAATTCACAATAGCGTCAGCCTTTGAAGGATCACCTCCACTCAAAGCCTGCAATTTCTTATAGCAAGCCTCAATAGTAGAAGGTGACTGTTTCCGATGATATAGTTCGCACAAATATCCAGACCATTTATTCAAAGCTGGCAGAATTTGTTCGTCGAAGGCCAACATACCTTCTTTCTCTTCTTTGTCCCTCTCTTTCTTTATATTAATATTATTACTTGTAGTATTAGTAGATAAAGAAGAAATACAGTTGGTATTGTTTTGGTATTGACTTGGTGTTGATTTAGCTGCATTGCGATTATTCTTAGGAGCACCGCCACGATGATGAGTCTCTGGTTTGGAGCATCCGTTACGATATAGCTTCCAGCTTTTATCTAATTCTACCTTGGCTTGCAGAAACAGTTCGAATGCTCTACCGTGCAATTCATTCTCAATACCATCAAGGCCATATGCGATGAAAGCCTCAATGAGCGCCAGCTTGTCCTCCACGGGGCACGACTCAATCAGATGATTGAGCGTGCGTGTGAATGGGAATTACTTACGTACAAACTCCATAACCTACTTATGATTAAATGATGAAGTAAGGTAGGCTCTCTCTGTTTCTTCCTGAAGCTGTACCATGCTCTTGACGGTTTTTTGACGAAGCCAACAGTCAAGTTCTTTTCTCTCGAAGAATATCAACTTTCCATGAGGCTTATAATACGGAATCTCATGTGCAGAGGTCATCTTATATAATGTACTCTTAGAAATCCCCGTATACTCGCTGCCCTCCTCAAAGGTCAAGATTTCTTTTAGAGCCAACTGCTTTGACTCTAACTGGCGGATACGTTTTTCCTGTTCGTCACTCTTTTTCTTGAAGAGTGCCAACTGTTCATGCTGCTCCTGGCACTTTGTCTGAATTTCAGCATAGCTTTCAGATAAGTCTATGTATGACATTTTTATCTTTGCATTAATATGTTTATAAATAGGAGCTGGCCAGCATCCGTTACTGATATCGGTGCAAAGATAGACTAAAAGAAAAGGGAGAATAAAAAAGTAAAATAATAGTGGACTAATAATAGATTAAGTCCATTAATAGTCCACTATTACACGATAAAAGCCTGATTTTCTATTTGTTATGTGTGGCTAAGGTGATAGTCAGGTTGTCAATTGATTTACTACCTTGTCAACCGCATGAGGGAGCAGATTCAAAGCAACTTGAGGTACATACACCTTAAGATGCTGCTTGGTCTTCACCATTATAATGTCAATATACTTACCATTTGCGTCTGTATGAATGTCACTCCTTGTTATCGCCTTTAAGTCACTCCAACGAAGTCCGGTATAGCAACTGAACAAGAAGGAAGGCTTGATGTCATACTTACCATGAGTGAATGGAGTATTAATCAGCATGTTGATCTCTTTATGAGACAGAAACTCTCTTGTGCCTTTCTTTGCAGGAACCTTCTCTTTCGAATTCAATTCGTTCATTGGGTTGTGAGCAATCAACGATTCTCTTACCGCCGTATTCAGGGCGTTGTTGAGAGTTGCAATAAGTCGGTTCTGAGAATTCTGTCCTATAAGTACCTCTTTACGTTTATTCGGATCTTTGGCTCGCTGAAAATTCAGATTCAACGCCTTGTGCTTGAGATAATCAATAAAGAGAAGACACCATTTCTTGTCAATATCTCCAAGCTGACTATGTGGACGGAATAGTTCTGAATGCTGAGCAAGTGAGTTCATGGATGAATAGGTACTATGCCTATTACCCGTTTCCTTCAATGACCGCTCAGCCAATTCTCTTGCATATTCAGACAACAAAACCTTTGTCTTTGGCAATGGTTTGAAGTCTGCTTCCTCACGCTCCAGGTCTGCATTTAGCGTATCGCATACCACTTGCTGTAATCTAAGTTTCTCTTGATTCTCGAGTTTGACTGATTGATCCTTTTCTATGCATAGGATTACTCCAGTTGTTTCGCGCTCTCGCACACGGAATTTTCCACTGCCACTACTGTGATAACGCACCAATGATACATTGCCCGTTTTCAATGGTCTGTCGACGAGGTAAACCTTACGATGCACCTTGCTTGAAGTCAAGGAATAGCCGGCGATGATTTCATCCGCTGTCTTGTACAATTTCTTTTTGGCCATAATCAATATTTTAATGTTACGACGCAAAGTTAAGAACTTCGGATGTGTGGACAACGTGTGGACAAAAGTCGGAAATTAAAAGAAAAATACTCAGAAAATGGAAAGATGCAAAAGTCGCTGTAATCTTCCAAAACCCCGATAAATACTTGGCTTTTAATTGATTTCATTGGATTTTCTTTCTGATTGTTTACCATGAGAAAACCTCAAATCCAGTCAACCCCGAGATGTCGTAGTATTTATTATGCAAAGTTAGTGCAAATGCACGAAACCACAAAATAAAATGGCAATATTTTGCATGCGTGTGTACAATTGTGTGGACAACTTTTTATCGCGATTTGTTAGGGATGATAATTGTTATCTTTGAATTTGCGCTTTCATACATTCTATAAGTCTTTTGACCGAAAAATGTAATCGTTTTAGACGAGAAGAGGGGGCAGACCTGTAAGCGTTAACTTACGGTATACCCCCTAATTTATTCGGAAGAAAATATTCTTATGTTACTTAATATAATGAATATCCTGTTATGTCATTCAATTTCACGGTCAGTTATCGTTACAGTCTCTGTCACTGTGCGACGTGCCTCACTGTCGTAGCGTTTACGGATATAAATGCCTGCAGCTTTGGGTTTCCGGCCGAGTTTCTGACCGCTGACAGTGAACCATTCGGTATTCTCGTCGGCATCAACGGTCAATGTGCCTATGCCTGTCGTTGTGTCGAAGTTGATGACAAACGGGTTGAAGGTAGAACCTACTATGCCATCGCTCTCATAATCAAGAGTAGTAGTAGAGGTATAGACCTTTCCCTTGTACAGTAACTTGAACGTGAGCGTCGTCTTTGCATTGCCTGGGATGGTGACGTACGCCAGTCCGGCGTCATTAGTGTAGGCGTGCGACCTACATTCATCACCGGCATATATACCTATCTCAGCTCCCGGTAGCTCATTTCCGTCAAAGGTAACACGTGCTATAAGCGACATATTGTCGGGATACTTATGATAGTCGACTGGCTCAAAATAGCCTGCCGGCGGCAGACGTCTTGCCCTTGCCTTTGCTGTCTTGTCTATTTGTCCTGCCGACGGATAGGCAAAGGTACGATCAGCTGTTGCGACACTGTAGAGCATATAGCCTTGGCCTGGCTCAAGAAGCGACAAAGTTCCTGCCCATTCGTAGCCGTCGTATACGGCAAAACAACTCTGGGCCTTCACTACGTCGCCATCCTCGGGCTGCATTCCGGCAAAGGCCTCGTCGAGCGACATAGCGGAAGTGGCATTGTAGGCTATCCAGTTCCAGCCTTGCTTGACTGTAATGAGACGGCTTGACGGGTCGGCCACTCTCCCCAATACCTTGAGTGTGGCTGGGGCGGATAGGTTGATCTTGTACATCTCGCTATTGTTCATCATTATCTCATTACCATACCATTCTGAGCCTGTCGATTCCATAAATCCAGTCTGACTCTTTGCCATAGTGACTTCAGCGTTTATCGGTGCAAGTACCGTCTGCATTGACATGTCATCTGGCTGCACATAGAGCGCCATCCAGTTCCATCCTTTGGTTAAGCTGGTTGTCTGCTCTTGATAGTCAAGGGCATTGAGCAATACGGGATCGGCATAGGTGCCTGCTATTTGGTCTTTGGTGAATGCCACATCGCCATTGCTACACTCCAGTTGCGTATACACCATACCGGTGCTGGCGTCGTAAGCACGGAACGAAAGATTCGTACCCTCATCCGCAGCGTTTCCGTAGATGTCGAGCAGCACATAGTAACTGTCATAGCGCTTGCTGTATACCGGGCGGCCTACACCGCGGCACTCGTCACCTACAAACACCGCCAACTTGTCGGCCGTGTCTGCACTGGGCGTGCCAAGTATAGATAGCTGGGCTATCATGTTCATCGTGTTTTCGTAGTCAGACTTGTCTACCATCCACTCCGGTTCATCGCCCGTCACTGTAAGGTTGAGTGTCAGCGGCACTTCAATGGCGTCGCCGCCTACAAGGTATACAGTCTGGCTGTAAGTGCCTATCGGTGTCGACTTAGCTATTGTGAAGGTCACATCGTCCTGTACAAGCGCATCTGTGGTTCCATTGTCGGTGTCGGCAGTAAGCCATGAAGGCATACCGCTTATCTCCCACATTTGCTGTTTGCCGCCGTTATTGACCACCTTGACACTGAAAGCGAGAGATTCGCCAAGTTTCTTGGTGAGTGTCACGACATTGTCGCTCCACGACAGTTGGCGTCGGTTGACGAATGCTGACCAGCGTATCGGCTCCGAATAGTTGCCGTTCTCGTCGCGCACCTCACGCACGGTGAAGTTGAGTGTAGATCCGTCGATGGCAGCCTCGTCCTCATTAAGCTCAATGACAATCTTGTTGTCGCTCGCTGTGAAGGTGAAGTCCACATTCTCTTCAGTGGGCTTGGTTCTTAAGGCTGGAGCCTCATCTGTATAGGCAATGTTCTTGCCGCTCACGGCAGTATGCTTGCCTGTGACGAGGTCGATATCCGAACCATTTGTCACCGTCTGATTGTAGGCATCAAGGGTCTTCTTCTCGAAAGGATAGTATGCCACCAGACCGGGTTCCTTACCCGTGAGGCGCACCTTACGGTTGGTGCGTAGCAACTCGGCGTTCATTGTGGCGTTCCAAACACGCAACTCGTCCACCTGTCCTGTGAGCTGACGGTCGAAGGTGTGCTTGCCCGTCGCCTCATCAACAGCTCCGCGTCGTGCGCCCACATAGAGCGAGTCGGCAGCTATGCCTCCCACCTTGCGTGCGCTGATAGCAAGAGTGCGGGCACCGTCCACGTAGACAGCTGCATTGCCGTTGCGCAGCACATTGAGCGCCACGTGGTGCCATGCGTTGTCAGTGAGCGGAGCATTGCTTGCCTCGAAGGTATTGTCAGCAGAAGTAAGACGTAGTTGTCCGGCTGTATTGAGCCATAGTCCGGTTTCGCCGCTATGCATAATCTGTGCCTCACCATCCTGCTTTCCTGCACGCATCCACAACTCCACTGCGTAGTCGTCGGTTGAGAGCGGCGAACACTCTGCCATCATCACACCGACGTGGCTGGTACCGTTGAGCTTCACTGCCTTGTTCTCATTGTTGATATACCATGACTCGGCAGCGGCTGTCATATTGCGCGAACGAGAGTAGTCGCGTATAGCTGTACCCTCACCCTCGTTCATCTTCCAGTAGCCTATAAGATGTCGGGTGGACGGCTGCTTGGTCTTAGATCGGTCGGCAAGCGACTCATCTATGCTGCGCGCTTCATCCCACAGACACAGTTCATGGATAGCTGCACCCAGATTCTGACCCACTGCAAGAGGTCCGTTACCGGTATACTCTGCCACTGGCGTGTCTGCAAACAGACTGACGGTGTTTTCGTCGTTTGCCACTGCTGCATTCAGCAGTCCGCCTGGCGTTGTGCGTTCATAGTCGATATGCAGGTAGCCCCACTTGCCCAAAGGCATGGCATTGACGGATGTATACTTGTCAGTGCCTACGATGACTGTCAGTGTGCCGTCGTCGTTGATGGCTGCTGCAAACTTCGAAGCACCGCTACCATGACTGAGTATGGTGCCCGACTTCTTGGCATTAATCCAAAGGTCGAAGGCGAAACTCTTGTCTGAGAGATTGATGTCAGCTTCGGTCTTAGCAGCCTCAGCCATATCCGCAAGGTAGAGTGCGGTGGCATGGTCCACCTTGGCGCCATTGAGCACACCCGTTACGAGGAAGTTCATGTCCTTGGTGAGTTCGCCCTTTAGGATATTCTCGCTGAAGGTAAGGCTGATGTCATTGCCTGCTGTAAGCACACCGTTGGTAGGTGTTGGCAGTCCGAGGGCGCGCGGCTTCTGCATGTCCTTCACCAGAGCTATCTCCTTGCTGGTGTTGTATATCTCACTGGTGCCGTAATTGCATACAGACACCACGCGGAACAGATACTTGCCGTCGCTGTAGCTATGCATGTCGAGGTCGTAACTTACTGTAGAGCCTTCCGGCAGCATCTGGTTGTTGGCAGTAAGGTCTTTCTTGTCGACGACATACTCTCTCAACAGTGTCCAGTCGGTATCGCCCTGCTTCTGATACTGTATGCGGAACGCTTTTAGGTTGAGATACTTTCTGTCGAACTTATCAAACGAGATGGTCAGTTTCTCGCCCGCACTCGTGTTGATGGTAGTACGCGAAAGGCTCATGTCCACTGCTGATGACGACGGAGCGAAGTGGGCTGTGACATACACCGTGTCGGCTATCTGCTCCCATGTGCTTGTGTTGTCGTACTGCGACTGCGAGGCGAGCACGATGCCCACATTCTCATAGTTGAGTATGCCAAGATTGCTCTGCGTCAGCTGCAAAGCCTTGGTGACGGTTTCGCCAGCAGGAATCTTGATGAGGCGGCCGTCAGTTAGCGGCTGTCCGTCAATGGTCAGCTTGGCTCCGTCAGGATTGGTCTCGTCAATCATCATTAGCTTGTAGTAGACATCCTCGCTGGTCTGCGACTCGTTCATCATACGCAGCGTATAATTGGCGGCCTGTCCGGCTGGTACGTCGGTAACGGTGGCCACATCAACATCAATCTTTGGCACCTCTATCTGCATTGTTGCTTCCATGATGGTGGTACCAGGACGATAATACTTGGTCTTCGCCTCACCCTCGTACGGGCCTGACGTCTGTCCGCCACGTGTGCGGAAGATGGGCGAATACTTGCCGTAACCGTACACATCCACTGTGATGGCATCATCATCGCCTGTCTCTGCGAGGGTGTAGCTGAACGTGGACGTTTCGGTCTCGGTTTCTTCACCTGAGGTGTGTATGCCGCCGCCAGTATCGGTGGTTACGGTTGCAGTGATACCTACTCCAGCAATCTGGAATCCTGTTCTACCAATTACATGAGCCAATCCCGTGAAATTATTTTCATACTGTTTGCCCTTGCCGTTCTCGTTGGTAGCGGTGTAGGTGATGGACGAACCTGCATCAAACGAGTAGTTCTTGGTGTTCTCGTCGCGGTCATCATAGGCCCTTACCTTCTCCTCCTCATTCACGGCAAGCCATTTCTGCCAGTTCTCTATCTGGTCGTTATACCATACTATCTCGTCGCTGCACGACTTCGTGGGGTCGCCTATCTTCATGGTGTACGACCTGCCTGTTGACGAGAGCACAGCGTCCTTACCCCATATCTTGTCATTATTGTTCGTACCATAGCCAATGTCCTCTGGCTTGAGCGTAGTGAGATAAACCACGCTGTCGCCACTCGGCTTGAAGTCGTTGACGTTGGCAACATAGGTAAGCTTTGAATTGCGCAGACTGATGAGGTTAGGTATGAGCACGTTCTCGATGTAGTTGGCACTGTAGGCAAACTCTGTCTTAAACTGCAGTCCTGTGGTATATGCATCTTTCACGCCAAGCGTTACATCGCTGCCGTCACGACGCAAGGTGAGGTTTCGGGCAAGTCCGTAGATGAGGTTGTTGGAGCTTCCTATGAAGAGGTCGCCGTTGGCTCCTACGTATTCCGGTTCGGCAGAGGTTGATATAACCTTCTCGGTTGACACGGTGCTTGTCCATGAGTTGCCATCCTCACTCACGTTAGATATTTTCACTCCCAAACCTGCATCCCACTTATTCTCTACATCGGTCATGACGATAAATCCGATTCCGCTTCCAAGGGATGTCTTGTTGCCCCAATGACTCACCAACTCAAGACTATTGTCTGTAACGACGGTGTTTCCCTTGTATGAATACTTCGACTTGACAGTACCTGTGGTCCACTGGGCGCTGGAAGCTGTTCCCGGTGGGTCGCGCAGAATCATCTGCAGCAATGTCGGACCTTCGGTAACGAAGTTGTTGCCCGTAGGCAGGAATCCGAGGATGATGCCCTCCTGCATGTTGGTGCCGTCGCCGGCGGGATCCCACATATAGGCGCGGTCGTTGATGTCGTAGCTCATTGAGATGGTGCGCTTATATGGCGCGGTGATGTTTGGCAGGCCAGCCTTCCACATATAGGTGGCATGACCTACAGAGTCGAGTACAAGGGTATTGTTGACCATCTGTCCCACCTCACCGGGTGTTCCGCCCTGCGGATTGTTTTCGGCGTAGACACTCTGTTCTGACGACAGGGCGTTGCTTACGATAACCTCAAGATTGCGCAACGGCACTTTTTCGGTTACGTGGTTCTGCTTGTCATCCTTGTTGACGTACTGCTCGAAGGCGTCTATGTCGAAGGTATAAGAGTCCATCTCTACAAACAACGGAGCGCCATACTTGTAGACTGGCTTTCCCGTAGCTGTGGAATAGATGTCGCTGACCTTCATACTGCCAAGTTCGTCAGCAACGGTGTATTCGCTGATGCCGAACGCACCGTCGTCGTTGCCCCGCTGCATGACATTAAACTGCGGATTGCTGTGATATGTCACAGCCAGTTTCTTGCAGTAGGTATAGAGACGTTCCACTTCTTTGTTGCTGTTGTAGAGCGTGTCGGACATTTGTTCGAGCGGATTGGTGAGGTCCACAGTGGCCGAACTGCCCACTGTCTCGCCCGTAGCTACCACCTTCTGTGCCTCCACCTTATACATCAGCGGCGGCACCAAAGCAGAAAACTCGCCCGTCTTGGAGTCGGTGCGGATGATTATCTTCTTGGCATCGGCACTGCCAGCACCGCGCCATGCATGACTGGCGATGGTGTCGGTGGCCGACTTCACCTCCACTGTCTCCGGATTTACTTCGTAGCTCACCACGCCTCCCGTGGTCTTGCGTAGCATATTGAGATTATAGACGGTGTTGGTGGGGGTGAGAACAAGTTCTGTAACACCGATATTGTTCTTGCTCAAGCCGAAACCTACGGCCTTGTTGCCTTCGATGTCACCGCCAACCACCTTGCCGCTGAAATTGACAAGCGTAGCGTCGACAAACTCAAGCCCCTTCACTTCCTGATTGAAGGTGAGGCGTGTGCCTACCTCATTAGGATCGGCAGGATAACGGCCTTCGTTATTGAATACATGACCGGTCTTCGACACTTTTATATAATGGTCGCCGATGGGCACACTGATGGTGTATTCGCCGTTGGCATTGGTGGTGATTACCTCGCCGTCCTTGCTGCAGAGCGTACCGTCTACGGTAAACTGCGCTCCCTCGACGGGATAGTTGGTTCCGGCATATACCACGCGTCCGCTCACTGGGAATGAGCTTACGTCTTCGAAGTCGACACCGTTGTGAACGAGTGCCGAGGCACTGACGTAGCGTGTGGAATAATTGGGCGAGAACTCATGTATGCCCTTGCTGGGGACAACCATGTATGTGGTGCCGTCGCCATTGAAAGGCACGCCGCGTATGACGAAGTTGCCCTGTGCATCGGTTATGCCGAAGATACCAAACTGATGCTCTGTAGGGAGTACGGTGTTGGAAGTCGTGGTAGATGGGCCTAACTGACCATGGTTGCCATTGGCCACGCCACTGGTCTTGGAGTAGTCATAGGCAGTGGTCTGATTGTATATGCCCTCATCCACCGGCCAGTAGGCGAAGAGTCCGTCTTCGGTGCCCGTGAGCGAATGGTTGTAGTTCTTCAGGATATCAGCTTTCGTGAGCGCCTTCCCGCTGAAGACACGCATCTCGTCAATGTATCCGCTGAAGGTGCGGTCGGCAGAAGGCTCATAGCTTCCGCCTAAGCAGAGCCCCGTCTTTTCGGAAGCAGTGAAGCTGACCTTGCAGATGCCTGGCACTGTGGCCACAGACATGGTGTCCACGGCATCAACAGTAGTGACTGATGCCTGGCCATTGGCATCCACCGAAAGCGTGAGCGAAGTGAAGACACTCGCCGGAAGGTAAAGTCTGGTGGCTGTGGCATCAGTGCCGTTGTTCAGAAGCAGCGGATAGCCCTTGGCTTCATCCATGGTGCCGAGCTGCAGCTGCAGCTTGCCGCCAAGGTCGAAGAGTGTGGGTGCCGAACTTGTCTGACTGTCGTCTGGACGGACAAACATCTGCACGGAATAGGCACTGCTGCCAAACTGGCTGTTAAGAGCGTCACTGCTAAGGGCGAGGAACACGCCGTCGCCCGAACCGGACGTGCGCAGCGAATAGAACTGGCTGATGTCGCTGGCGTTATCATTGTTGCGCACGAGGGTTACGCGAGCACCGTCAACGGCTGTGCCCGTGCCGTAGGCTATGCGTCCCGACACGATGCCCGTAGAACGACAGAAGCCATCGGTGCCACGTTCCAGATAACTTTCCTGCTCGTCGCAACTGGTTATGCTGCGCACCTTGTAGTCGTAGTATTGGCCAGGCAGGGCGGTGTTGTCCTCATAATAATAGGAAGAGGCTATGCCACTGGTCTTGTAGATGGTGGCCCAGTTGTTCTTGCCTTTCACGGTGCGCATAAGCTCATAGCGCGTAATACTGTTGCCTACCTGGTGAACCTCCCACGAGAGTTTCACCAGACCATTGTAGTCACCCTTGGTGGCTGTCAGCGACGTCACTTGCGACTCGCCCAAAAGGTTGCCCATCACATAGTTTTCCGACACGAAGGTATGGTTCTCAAGCATGGTGGTCTGCACCTTATAAAAATAGGTGTGGCATGCCTGCAGGTTCTTTGAGTCGGTATAGCTGTATTGCGTCTGACTCTTCTTGCTGACACTTACGCTTCCTATCTCTTCCCAGTTGATGGTATCGCCGTCGGCACGCAGAATCTTAAAAACATAGTTTTCGTTGCCTTTAAACTCCTGGTTGTTCCACTTGATAGTGATGCTTTTGTCATTTGTCTTCTCCGCATCGATGTCAAGTCCATTGATGGTGAACTTGCGTGTTACTTGCGTTGTTATGCTGCCCACAAGTCGCTCTATGCGCTTGCCGTCCGGCATACCTGTAGGAATGAAGGCCACCTCATACACATAGTCGGTGTCGTAGTCAGGTATGTCGTCGGTGTATTTGTGCGTCTTGACGCTTAGCTTCTGGGCGATAACCTTAGACGCTTCAGGTTTACCCTTGGGATAGCGATAGACAGACCACGTTCCCTCGAAAGAACTGTGTTCGTCAAAATTTTCCCAAGTAATGGTCACCTGCTTCTTCCATACATCGGATTGTGCTGTAATATTGGCAGGCTTTACGAAATCCTGTAAATACGCTCTGTCCCATTTCCATAATGTACATTTTGTTCGCGCCGATTGTTGCCCCGACGGAATTACATCAAATGAATGTTGGTAATGCACTATACGGTTGCCATACGTCTTCTCATTGCTGTCGTCGTATGTCATATTCATACCACTCCATGCTGTCGTACCCTTGCCGAGACCTTTTGATGCAGGAAGTGATGATGGATTGATGTATTTAGTAGGTAGAGCTTCGCTTCCTTTTCCTACTACAATAGGATTCTTTGCAGCCACCGTAGTTGGACCGTAGTTACTTAATACCGTTCCATTGGCCTCCACAGTGTTGTAGTTGGTGCGATTAAAGTTTGTGCTGTACCATGAAGGGATATTGACAGCACCAATATTGAACGTCTTGCTCTCCAACTGCGTAGTGCCGCTATTGATTCTCCACGTCCCCCTTACTGTTACGGTGTGGGTCTTGCCCACCTCCATATTGTCCATGTCTATGCATAGCAAGACATAGAATTTGCCACCTGCCTTGCGCGGGTCCCAAAAACGTACGGTGTACTTGGTGCCTTTTACTGTGCGTGTATAGGTGTTGCCCCACCAACCACTGTTTCCTCTCTCATCTTCAAGACCGCCGTCGTTACCACTGCCGTTTCCAGGCCATGCCAACTCCCAGTCGGCATGGCAAATGAGATGCCCGTCAACGTAGATGGCAGGTCCTCCACCATCGTGCGTGAAGAATCCGTCCTTACCATTGGTGTCGTAAAAACATAGATAGATGTTGATGTAAGGTTCATTAACGTTAGGGTGAAGATGCACGGCATGGTCGAGGTCGTAGAAATGTTCACCTGCCCACGACGCACCAGGTGCCAATGCCAGCAACAATGCCAGCACAAACCTGATAAGCATACTGCCACACCGCCTTCGTAGTGAATGGGGTGGCGAGTCGTAATTGACAATATAAAAATGTGCCATAGTAAATGATTTAAATTTGATAAATTTGTCCAAATTTACGGTTTTACAAACAATAACCCACCTGTATAAAAGTGGTATTTCAGTAGGACAATCGAAATACCACAAAAAAAACGTGATATTCCAACGAAAAAGCTGGAATACCACGATTCTCTCTATGATTTGCTTTTATTGAGGGGGAATAATCATTACTCGTCCCCCAAAGCTCTTTCTGCATACTCTTTAGGTGTAACGCCAGTAACTTGGCGAAACTGTTTGTGGAAGTTGCTCTTGTCTGCCACGCCAACCATCTTATGGACAACCGATGCCGCTACTTTTTCTTCACGCATCAGACGTTTGGCTTCTTGAATGCGTAGCGAGATACGCCAAGTGCGGAAAGTAGTGTGCATACGATTGGTGAAATACCACTTGAGCACCGTGTGTGTTGTGCCCAACTCATAGGCTATCTCCTCTACGGTCTGGTCGTTCTTCACATACAGCTTATCACTCACCCACTTCTCTATAGCATCACGCAAATTCTGCTCGTCGAAATGCGATTCATCAGGCGATTTATCTGGAATGTCCTGTGAGACTTCATCCAATGTAACTACCTTAACAATATACCCTGCCTCTATACGATAGTTGATGACACAGATCACAAGGTATATATAATATAAGGTGTAAATGCTCGTGAAAATCAAATACATCACATCACCCATACGAAACATAGCGAAAAGCAATGCGCTGACGCCTACAGTAAGGGCACCTAAAAAGCAGTTTCTTATCCAACGCAATCCACTCGAGAGTTCATCGTCATAGTTGTCTTCAAGCACTTTCTGACATCCAGCATAGCTTCTGTAGAACAAAATGCAATAATATACAAGTTGTAGGATATATAGCAATACATCCATCACCCATATATAATTTATTGCCCACTCGCATCGTATCAACGCATATATGGTGACTATGCATACTGACGAAGCAGCCGCAACATTTGCCGTCAACCATCTCACTCCAACCTTAGAGGGTGCTACAAATGCAAGACATGTAGCAGTGAAGAACAACGCCTGAAAGAATGACACCAAAAGGACTGCGATACCCATCTCTGCGTTTTCTGCCTCACTGACGCCAGTAAGTCCGGTGATAAGATTGGAAACACCCATACATATATAGCATAACGACAGAAGGCTGAGCATCCTGCGCATTGCTTTCCAACGGATGTCTTGGGGCATCTTCAAGAAAATAAGAATAGCTGCCAAGGCAAGCGTTATGGCTCCGGAAGATATATCTACTATTTTGAATACCATACTTTCTTCCATATCTTATCTTGTGTAAGTTTCATTTCACAAAGATATATATTATTTTTCACCACGCCAAATATTACAACGATAGGATTTATATATTGATGTATAGCTGATATCTTTTATGTATTTATAATAAAAGCATTATCTTTGTACCCGAGATCAAAACAACCAATAAAAACAACAAGGAGATAATAATATGGAAACAAGAAAAGACATAGCAGCTGAGAAGAAGCGTTGTGGTTCGCATAATTGCACACAGGCTGTGCTCTGCACCTATCACGACTTCGCCGGCATGGAAGAAGAAACCATTAAGAATGCTGGCAATGCCTTTGCGGCAGGTATGGGTAATATGGAGGGAACTTGCGGAGCCATCGTAGGAGCAGGCATCATACTCGGTCTTGCCACTCAGGACAAGGCGAAGTCCGTCAAGGGCATGAGACAGATTATGGATAAATTCAAGCAGCGCAACGGTGCCACACAATGCAAATTGCTCAAAGGGGTGGGTACGGGAAAGGTGCTTCGCGAATGCCCTCTTTGCGTGGCTGACGCTTCTGAATTTCTGGAAGAGATTCTGGAGAAGGAAGGTAAATATGCCATCACAGATGATGAATGAAGGCGTCCGTAAATATGGGATAAGACTGTGAAGATAATGCGCGGCTAAAAAAAATACCTATTTTTTAGGATGCTTTGAATTTGGAACTTTTTCTTATGATTACTATTTTTGCACTCAGAATAAGAAACCGTATTTATGCGACACGATGTTGTGTTCATGCGGTTTTGAATATAGTTTTATAAAGTTAAAAGTATTATTGTATTATGATTATTGAAAAAGTTCATGCAAGAGAAATCCTGGATTCTCGTGGCAATCCTACAGTAGAGGTTGAGGTGTCATTAAAGTCTGGCGTTGTAGGCCGTGCGTCAGTTCCGTCTGGAGCCTCAACAGGTGAGAACGAGGCTTTGGAGCTTCGTGATGGCGACAAGAGCCGCTATTGTGGCAAGGGGGTATTAAAGGCCGTAGAGAATGTGAATAACGTAATAGCACCGGCTTTGGTTGGATTCTCAGCCTTGGAGCAGCGTGCTATCGACCATAAGATGTTGGAGCTGGATGGCACCAAGACAAAATCAAACTTGGGTGCGAATGCCATTCTTGGCGTATCGCTTGCAGTGGCTCATGCTGCTTCCGAGTATCTCCGCATCCCGTTGTATCGCTACATCGGTGGCTGCAACACTTACACACTTCCCGTTCCTATGATGAACATCATCAATGGTGGTGCTCACTCTGATGCACCGATTGCTTTCCAGGAGTTCATGATTCGTCCGGTGGGGGCTCCTACAGAGAAGGAGGCCATCCGTATGGGTGCCGAAGTGTTCCATGCCTTGGCAAAGCTCCTGAAGAGCCGCGGACTTTCCACAGCTGTCGGCGATGAGGGTGGTTTCGCCCCTGCACTCAACGGCATAGAGGATGCGCTTGAGAGCATCTGTCAGGCAATCAAGGATGCCGGTTATGAGCCGGGAAAGGATGTGAAGATTGCAATGGACTGTGCTGCCAGCGAGTTTGCTGTTCAGGAGAATGGTGAGTGGTATTACGATTATCGCCAGCTGAAGGATGGCAAGAAGAAGGATCCTAACGGCAAGAAACTCACAGCTGAAGAGCAAATAAAGTTCTTGGAAGAACTGATCACCAAATATCCTATCGATTCCATCGAGGACGGTCTTGACGAGAACGATTGGGACAACTGGGTGAAGCTTACAGCTGCCATCGGTGACCGTTGCCAGCTGGTTGGCGACGACCTCTTTGTTACGAACGTGAAGTTCCTGGAGAAGGGCATCAAGATGGGAGCGGCTAACTCTATCCTTATCAAGGTGAACCAGATTGGTTCGCTCACCGAGACGTTGGATGCTATAGAGATGGCTCATCGTCATGGTTACACAACCGTTACTTCACATCGTTCCGGTGAAACCGAGGATACCACAATCGCTGACATCGCTGTGGCAACCAACTCTGGTCAGATCAAGACAGGTTCTATGAGCCGTACCGACCGTATGGCAAAGTACAATCAGCTTATCCGCATCGAAGAGCAGTTGGGCGATAATGCATCCTACGGCTATCAGAAACTGAAATAAGAAACGAGGAAACAGTCTTTTTTTTGAATAAATCACAATCGAATCAGATGGGCATTGACAGGTCGTGACGGCTTGTCAATGCCTTTGTCTTTTTTGTTTGCTCTTCGCTTAAGTCATTTATGCCATCACAGATGATGAATGAAGGCGTCCAAAAGTTATCCAATGATATTTTAGAGGGGTAGGGTTGAAACGACTTCCCTTAAAGGATGTGATTGCCAATCATCCCCTTTCTTCTATAAGAATCAATAGAAATATAGCCTATCATACTGTTTTATCACATTTTTATACTTCTTAAACGCAGTTTTTTCATTGGTTATGCCGTGTTTCGAGATAAAAACGCTATCTTTACGGTGTAAAATCTGATACCAATATCAAAAATAGTACTCTAATATGATATTGCGTGGTCTGTATGAAACGACCTATCTGCGTGACGTAATTGAGCGTAATCATCTGCGTAATCCTGAAGGAATGAAGGAATTGGTGCGTGTAATAGCCTCGGGCATTGTGAAAGACTCTTTCTTGATAGAAGAAGCCTTACGCTATGATGTGAAAGGCAGAAAATATATTGGTACTGAGACGAAATACTACTTCGCAGACATCGGTATTCGTGCTGCCATTCTAAACTACCGCCAACAAGAGGAAACGCACATTATGGAGAACATTATCTATAATGAGCTTCGCAGTCGAGGATATAATGTGGACGTAGGATTGGTTGAACTTGGTGGCAAGGATGAGAACGGTAAGTTTGTCAGAAAACAGTTGGAGGTAGACTTTGTGGTAAACCGTCCTCCATACAGAGTGTATATCCAGTCGGCTTTTCACATGCCTACGCCAGAAAAGGAACAGCAAGAGCGACGTCCTTTATTGTCAATCAATGACCACTTCCGTAAGATTGTCATTGTAGGTGATGACATTCATCGCAAGGAGGACGAACTTGGAGTGTTGACTGTTGGGTTGTTGGATTTCTTGACGGACAAAGATTTACTTGAACTGGGATAAACGTAATAATGATATTTTTAGCGAATACACAAATCCAGTCTTCCCTATACATCAGGGAAGACTGTATCAAAGAGCGGATGCTCAACACCATTGTAGACTGCATGAAGGAATTAATGCCATCACAGATGATGAATGAAGGTATCAGGAAATATGGGTTAAGACTATAAGGATAATGCGCGGTATCGTCCATATCATATCTTTAAGGATTTGTCACAAAAATATCTAATAAGACTACCGATTACAAGCAGAGTAGACCTTGCTGAATGGTAAGGGGATTCCGCCATGTGGGTAGAACGGACTTAACCTCACCAATCCGTCTGTAGCTTGGCTTGTAACATCAACAATTACCGCATTAGGATATTCCTTTAGTATATTTTCGCGCTTACTGCGCTTGGATTCTATTACTATCATTATTTAAAAACAAAAGACTTTTCTGCCAAAACGTTGAATGATGTCAGACTTGATATGGGAGGGAAGGTTTATACACTCCCGAAAAGCATCATTTCCAATCATTGTGACACTATTTGGGATATTTATGCTGGTGAGAGAGTAGCAACGGATAAAAGCCTCCTTTCCAATCGTTGTGACACTATCTGGGATATTTATGCTTGTGAGGGATTTGCACTCACTAAAAGCACCGTCTCCAATTGTTGTGACACTATTTGGGATATTTATGCTGGTGAGAGAGTTGCACTCCGCAAAAGCACCGTTTCCAATCGTTGTGACACTATTTGGGATATTTATGCTGGTGAGAAAGTAGCAACGGCTAAAAGCCGAATTCCCAATAACTTTTACTCCTTTCCTAATTGAATATTCACCACTCAAGCTCCTTGGCGCACTAAACAATTTCTTCCAATACCTACTATATATTGCACCAAACTCATCCTTTACGAGAGTATTACATTTTTCGTCTGTGACCTCCGTACTCCACACTTTTTCTTCCTTCGGTTTCCAAATGGCAGCCAGATATTTCGATATAAGACGGTATTTCATAAGTTTATTAATTATTAGTCGTAATGATACTTCATAAAATCAATGTTTCAAAAGTACTAATACTTTTACATACCACAAAGAAAATCGATTATTGTTTTCAAAAGACAGATAGATTTCGGTGTAGCCCTCGCTGAATGGGACGGGGATACCACCGTGTGGGTAGAACGGACTTAACCTCACCAATCCGTCTGTAGCTTGGCTTGTGACATCAGCAATCACCGCATCAGGATATTTCTTCAGTATGTTTTCGCGCTTCCTGCGCTTGGATTCTATTGCTATCATAAATGAAAGACTTTTTTGCCAAAACGTTGACGGATGTCAGACTTGATATGGGAGGGAAGGTTTTCACAGCCACGGAAAGCCCTATCCTCAATCGTTGTGACACTATTTGGAATATTTATGTTAGTGAGGGATTTGCAACTGGCAAAAGCATACTTTCCAATCGTTGTGACACTATTTGGAATATTTATGTTTACGAGGGAGTCGCAGAACCCAAAAGCCTGTTCTCCAATCGTTGTGACACTATTTGGAATGTTTATGTTAGTGAGGAATTCGCAATACCAAAAAGCCGAATCTCCAATTATTGTGACACTATTTGGGATATTTATGCTGGTGAGAGAGTCGCAGAACGCAAAAGCCGAATCTCCAATTGTTGTGACACTATTTGGAATGTTTATGTTAGTGAAGGATTTGCAACCCCAAAAAGCCGAATCTCCAATCATTGTGACACTATTTGGGATATTTATGTTAGTGAGGGAGTCGCAACCCCAAAAAGCCTGTTCTCCAATCGTTGTGACACTATTTGGGATATTTATGTTAGTGAGGGATCTGCATAAGTTAAAAGCCCTGTTTCCAATAACCTTCACTCCTTTCCTAATTGAATATTTACCACTCAAGCTCTCTGGTGCCTTAAGCAATCTCTTCCAATCCTTACTATATTTTACACCAAATTCATCCTCAACGGCATTTTCAAGGTCCTCATCGGTTACCTCCGTACTCCACACTTCCTCCTCCTTCGGCTTCTGCAAACCGAACAATCTGAATGAGCACATGGACAAGTCTTTCTTGGCTCTGGCTAACAGGAACATAGACATTAGGGTTATCGCTTCCTCATCTGCCAACAAGTCTTGTAGGGCAGCGAAAGTTTTGCTCTTGCTCAAATCGAGATAATCGGCGGCTGAGAAGAGGAGACGGTCGGAGGCTCCGTACTCGTCGAGCAGAGACGGATTGAGAGAGATGGCTTTTAATGAGAGAGCTATGGAAGCCAAGGCGAAATCGTCAATGGTTTCGTCGAAATCGTCGATGGTGCGAAGGGGATGCGAGAAGTCTTTGGTTCCGACGGTCGGCGACTTCTGACCTTTCATCGCCGGCACAAACATGCCGTCATAATCCACCAATGTAAGAGAACCGTCAGGGCGCACCATGATATTGTCGGGTTTGATGTCGCCATGAGCGAACGACTGCGAGCGAAGCCAAACCGCCATTTTGCAGAAACGGTAGCAGAGCATCGACATAGCGTGAGTGTCCGTATAGTTAGCTGCGATGTATGCCTCCATCGTCTCGCCCTCAATCCAGTCCATCAGCAATACTGGGAATTCTTCGTCCTCACAGTTGCTGTCAACGAAAAGCTCCTTCTCCAGATACTTCACTGAAGTAATATAAGGTGAGTCAACAAACTCCAGTTCCTCGGCTATCTGGTGGTAAGCTTCCGCACGACCTTCCTGTTCCTCGGTGAAGCACTTCAGGGCATAGCATTTGCCTGTTTGCTCGTCCTTCATCTTGAACACGACGGCAAACGCACCGCTGCTACGATACGGCTCACCGTATTTGTCCAGCACAGGCACCAGGTGGCTCAACTTGTCAAGATTGTCATTAGCATCGCGAATTGCGGCGAGATATTCTGATATAAGAGGGTATTGCATAGGTTTCTGATTGTATTGTCATATCTTAATTACAAAGATATGGAAATTTAATGATATTGAGCAAGAATGCTTGGAAAACATTCTTGCCATGACAATATTTGCATTTCTAACGCTCAATACTATGAGCTCGGCGCACGAGGAAATCTTTGGGGCGAAATTCTTGAGTTATGAGAGGTTGAGGCTATGTTGTTTGTATACAGTGAGTTAGGCGGTTGGTGGGTGGCGGACGTAAATTATGGGTGTGTAAAAGTGGCTGTTTTAGGGTGCTATAGTGGCACTATTGCTGTCTGATAGTGCCACCATTGGCGTGCAAGACAAGAAGTTTGAAACCGTAAAAGTGGCTTTATTGGAGGGTGGGGGAGCGGTTTTTGACTGTCAAAGGGGCTTTGCTGACGGCAAAAACGACCGAAAACGGCTTCTGAAATCTCTAGAATCGATTTTTATTTTGTAACAGGTTTTTACTTGTTTGTACGATATTTGCGTTGGTGGACGGCGTGCCGTCCGAATTTTGAATCTATATTGTCTTTTGTATTTGTATAATCCAAAAGAAAGATGTATCTTTGTTGTGAGGTTTGTATTTTAACTTTATAACAATAAAGAGCATGGCAAAACAGAAGTTACCTTTAGGTATACAAGACTTTGAGGAGCTGCGTAAGGGCAATTATCTTTACGTGGACAAGACCGATATGCTTTGGAAAATAGCCAATGGCGACAAGTATAACTTTTTGAGTCGTCCGCGACGCTTTGGCAAATCATTGCTTACCTCAGCCATGCAATGTTATTTCGAGGGAAAGAAAGAGCTGTTTGAAGGGCTCAAAATCATGGCATTGGAGAAAGAATGGGTGAAGCGTCCGGTTCTGCATTTCAGTATGAACCAAGGCGGTTCTAATGCCAAATCGCTATCGCATTATCTGGATGATACTTTGTCTAAATATGAAGATATATATGGCAGACGTCCTACTGAGGCCACGCTCAACAACCGACTTAATGGTATCATACAAAGGGCATACGAGCAGTCGGGTGTACAGATTGCCATCTTGGTGGACGAGTATGATGCACCTCTGCAACATTCCTTCCATACTCCTCATCATGACGAATGCCGTAGTCTGTATCGTGACTTCTTCACAGGACTCAAGGACTATGGTTATTGTATCAAGTGTGTGTTCCTCACAGGCATTACGAAGTTCACTCAAATCAGTCTGTTCAGTGTGCTTAACACGCTGACCAATATCAGTTTCTACAATGATTATGCTACTGTTTGCGGATTGACTAAGGATGAAATCGAGTCGTGTCTTGGCGAAGAGTTGCACGAACTTGCCAATAAGAAAGGCTGGAATATGGAAGACACCCTTTCAAAACTGAAGGATATGTATGACGGCTATCATTTCTCCGAAAGTCTGCAAGGTGTTTACAATCCTTTCAGCGTGCTATGCGCCTTGAACGAATTGCGCTTGAAGTCGTTCTGGATAGCAAGCGGCGCCACTGAGATGCTGCCTAAGATACTGACCAAATTCGAACGTGACGTAGAGAAACTGGATGGTTCGCTCATTGATATGGACTATATTGAGACGTCGGATGTCAATACTACTAATCCAAAACTGTTTCTGTATCAGTCGGGCTATCTTACAATAAAGAATGTCATTGAGGATAGTTATGTGCTTGGATTTCCCAATCGTGAGGTGAAAAAGGCGCTGTTCGAACTTGTTCTTCCTATAATGTTGAAAAAAGATAAGGACGAGACCGAGAATGCAATACAAGAGTTGAAAATGAACTTTTCAACCGGAAATGTAAAGGATGGTATTCTCTGTCTTAAGCAATTGATTGCTCATACGCCGTACAGTACACAGAAAAAAGAACGATTTGTTTTTGAAGAGCATTTTCGTTTTATATTGAAGAACTTGTTCTACATTTGTGGATTCAACGTGAAAGAGGAGGAGCAGGTGGCTAATGGAAGAATAGATCTTGTGGTTGAAACCTCCAATATTATATATGTAATTGAGCTTAAGATGTCTGACAATGGCGGTATGTCTGCCGCTACACAACAAATCATTACCCGTCACTATAAGGATGCTTATTGTGCAAGTCATAAATCGGTTGTAGGTTTGGCATTGGTGTTTGATAAGGATAATAGGGGGCTGAAAGACTGGAATGAGGTTTAGTATTCAATTATCGGGGACGTTATGTTGGTGTGACCAAAATTTGGTCGCACCTTTTTTTGTATCACTCTCGTCACTACCAATGCCTAATGTTTGCATTGAATTTGTGAAAACGTTTGCACAATAAAAATGCTACATTTTGATGAAAATATGATGTAGGCTATGGATGTTATTCATATTTTTGCATCGTAAAAACTATGCGAGACCTTGATTGAGTCGAGGTACACAAAAACACAACTTATGATGATGCGAAACACATAAAAACACTCATTCATAAGGCTGCTTTAGAAGATATATATACTTAAACTGAAATATAGTTAATAGACATAAAAACCTAAATATGATAAAGCATATTTATATATTCGTGTTGGCAATGATGCTGTTAGCATCGTCAGGCGCGGCAAAGGCGCAGGACGTGGCTCTGAAGACCAATCTCTTAGGTTGGGCTACGACATCGCTTAACGCAGGTGTTGAGGTAGGCATCGCCGAGAAGCAGACAGCACAGCTGTTTGCCACGCTCAATCCTTGGGAGTTTTCCGGAGGCAAGAAGGTGCGCATCTGGAATGTGGAGCCGGAATACCGCTGGTGGACATGCCAGCGCTTCGGAGGCAGCTTCTTCGGAGTGCATGCTCTTGCCGGCGAATACAACGTCAAGAACGTGGACCTACCGTTCGGCATCCTGCCCAAGACGAAGAGCGGACGACACTATGAAGGATGGTATATAGGTGCGGGTGTCACCTATGGCTATCAATGGCTGCTCTCGCGCCATTGGAACATGGAGGCGTCGTTGGGCATCGGTTATGCCTATAGCCCGTACAAGCTCTACGGACGTTGCGCCAGATGCCTTGAGAAGAACCATCGCAACTATGTCGGTCCGACAAAGGCCGCTCTCAGTATGATCTATATTTTCTAAACAGCATTATGAACACTAATTCGTTTACACGCATCATCATTTCATGCCTGATAGGGGCTGCTTCCTGCGGTTCCGCAATGGCACAGAAGCTTGCCTCTGGAGCTGTAGCCATAGACAGTCTGCATACGTATGTGGAGGGTAACAGGGTGGATGTGGCGTTCAGCCTCAATCTCAACAACCTGAAACTCAAGTCTGAACAGCAGCTCGTCTTCACTCCGATGCTTGCTGCCGACGGCGACACCATATCTCTGTCACCTATTATTATCAATGGTAGGTCAAAGCAGATACGCATGGAGCGCAGCGGTGAATTGGCTTCTGGTGCTACGGGCAGCCAGCAGCCGCTGGTGGTTGTCAGAAAGAACGGCACACGTCAGAGCGTCAGCTACGCCCAGAGCGTAACACGCAAGCGTCCGTTCGAATCGGACTGTCTGAGTCTGCTTACCTCTCAGGACATCTGCGGATGCGGCGACAGGGAGAATCTCGACAATCTCCACCTTGCCACCATTGACAATATCGGCGCATGGATGCCGGCTCTTACGTTTGTCAAGCCTTTCGCTGAGGCTCGCAAGCAACGTGCCGAGAAGGGCGAGGCTTACCTCAGTTTCCGTGTAAACAAGACGAACATCGTGGTAGACCTCTTCGAGAACGCACGCGAACTGGCTAAGATAACTAACACCATCGACCTTGTGCGCAATGACAAGAACGTGGAAATCAATGGCATCAACATTCACGGTTATGCTTCGCCTGAAGGTCCTTATGCCAACAACGAACGTCTGGCACGTGAGCGTGCGGCGGCTCTGAAGAATTATGTGGCGCAGCTTTATCCGATTGACGCCAAGCTGTTCAGCTCAGACTATACGCCTGAGGATTGGGACGGTTTCCGTCGTAAGGTGCAGCAGTCGCAACTGACCAATAAGGACGAAATTCTTAAGATTTCGGACTCGAGACTTGCTCCCGACGACAAGGACAAGCGCATCCGCCAGCTCTATCCGCAGGACTATGCCGTGATAATGAAGGACATCTATCCTCGCTTGCGCCATAGCGACTATACCGTTAGCTATACCGTGCGTCCCTTCTCCGTTGAGGAAGCCAAGCAGATACTCAGAACCCGTCCGCAGCAGCTTTCGTTGCTGGAGATGTATCTTGTGGCACAGACGATGGAGGCTGGCTCGCCGGAGTTCAATGAGGTGTTCGACATAGCCGTGCGTATGTTCCCTGCCGACCCTACAGCCAATCTCAATGCTGCATGTGCCGACTTGCAGAAAGGCGACATGGCATCGGCTGAGAAACATCTGGAGAAAGCCGGCAACTCGGCAGAGGCATTGAACGCTCGTGGCGCTTTGGCTGTGCTGAAAAAGGACTATCAGTCAGCACGCCGTTTGTTCTTGGAGGCGGCTGCCGCAGGTTCGGAGGATGCCAAGGCAAATGCCGAACGCATTGCTAACACGAAATAAAGAAAAACTTAATAATAATTTTTCTCTCTTAATAGGGCAGGGTGCTGCGAAACACCCTTCCCAGTCCCCTTACGCTTTAAATTTAAACTAAAATAATTAATATTTATCAACTAAAATTTTTAACTATGAGAAACGTTAAGAATCTCTTCGGTATGGCTGTCATGGCTACAGCCTTGGTCGCTTGCTCAAGCAATGACGACCTCACTTCTAACGGCCATGAAGGCAACCAGACAGGTGAAGCCTATGCTTCGTTCAGAATCAATCTGCCGACAACTACTGGTACTCGTGCTGATGATACAACACCAGGTTCGCCTACGTTCGACGGAGGTGATAAGAACGAGTACGCAGTAAAGGACGCTGCTCTTCTTCTCTTCAAGAAAGAAGGTTCTGATTTTAAATTCAAGGAAGTTGTAGACCTTGGTAATATGGAGCCTTGGACTGCAAGTGGCACAAATGGTATTACGACAACAGCCAAGTTGACAGCTAAAATTACAAATGCTGAAGTTGGCGAAAATAAGGGTTATTATGCTCTTATTGTTCTTAACAACAATGGTAACAAGATCAAATATCCTTCTACAGACGAAACATATGCAAAATGGAGTAAGGATGCTGGTAACGCAACAGTTGCTAACTACTTGAAGTATGATAAAGGTTTCTTTATGGCTAATGCTCCTAAGTATGTTGCCGATGGTACTCCTGAAACTCTTGTTGAAATCAAGAATATCTATGCTTCTAAGCAGCAGGCTGAGAACTCTACAGCCACTACAGTATATGTAGAGCGTGGTTTGGCTAAGGTTTCTCTTGCTGAAGGTTCAAAAAAGCATGTTGACATCGATGCTGGCAACTATAAAGATGACAAGGTTGACATTACTGGTTGGACTCTTGATGTTACCAATACCAAGACATACCCTGTACATGTAACAGAAGGATTGTGGGCTGATATATGGAAGACAACTGTTACTCCTGATGCTACCGCATCAATGGATCGTTTCCATGACACAAAGCTTACAGAGTTCCCACGCGTATATTGGGGCTTGGATCCTAACTACAGCAAAGATTTCGCTTCTGTAGCAGATTGCGAGAGTGAGTTTACAATGGCAACAAAGGATGACTTCAAGACTGGTGAGGAAGCAAAGAAGGCTCAGTACTGTCTTGAGAATACCTTCGACATTGATCACATGGTGCAGGGTCAGACAACACGAGTTTTGTTCTCTGCTAAGTACACACCTAATGGTTTTGGAGAAAATAAGACTTTCTACAAGATGGGTAACAGCTCTCAGTTGTGGAATGCTACAAAGGTAGAGGCTCAGATTAAGGCTAAGGCTATGGAGGTACTTAGAGAGGCTGATGAAACAAAGGTTACTGTAACACTTGATGCAACTGCAAATGACTTGACAAAGGCAGGAGTTCATTTTGTTGCCGCTGCTAATGTTACTCATGTTGGAGGACCAGCTCTTACACCTGCTGAGGAAAAACAGCTCAATGAAAAGCTCGGCTTCAAGGAAGCTACAGAAACAGACGCAGCAGTTGGTCTGTCTACTTTCGAGAGTGGCGTTTCTTACTACATCGCACGTGTAAAGCACTTCAACGGGCTTACTCCTTGGAATCCCGGTGATAAGACATACGACGGAAACAATGCTAACTGGCTTGGTCGTTACGGTGTACTCCGTAACAACTGGTACGAGCTTTCTGTAAGTAGCGTTAGTGGTCCTGGTTATCCTGACGTTCCTAAGGTTAATCCTACAGATCCTGACGACGTTAACGATCAGTACATCAACGTTGAGGTTAAGATCCTTGACTGGGCTAAGCGCAGCCAGAGCATCGAGCTCTAAACTGTAAAGCATAAAAGTGGCGGAGGTCTCCGGCCTCCGCTACTATCTAAACATCAATATCTAAATCAATCTTAATTAATTTAACGGCAAACATTATGTTTCACGGACTGGTTAAATCTTTATGCTCATTACTCGCCTTTGCACCCTTGCTGGCTTCTTGCTCGCTGATGCACGACGACCTTGAGCCATGCGACAATGGCGTTTACCTGCACTTCCGCTACGACTATAACACGCAGCGTGCCGACCTCTTCAATTATCACGTTGGAGGCGTTGTTGTCATGGTGTACGACAAGGACGGCAAGTATCTCATGCGTCAGGACGCCTACAACACAGACACCGACGCTCCCATCCGCCGCCATGACTTTGCCGTACACCTTGACTTGCAGCCTGGCGAATACCAGTTTCTCGCCATTGCCAAGCAGAAACGCTATGAAGACGCGCTTGCCACCAAGGGCGCCAAGTTTCGCATTCATGCTCCCGCAGACGGCGAGGACATGAAGCAGTTCTGTACCGTGCTCGACCGCAATGGGGCGGGCGAAACGGCTGACGTCGACTGTTCGGCTCCGCTCGATACGCTGTGGATAGGCCGCTCGCAGCACCTTACAGCCGTGCGCGACATGGAAGCCACCCACGACACCATCTCTTTGGTGCGCGACACCAAGCAGCTTACTATCTCGCTGCATCAGATTGACGCACCCGACAAAATCTCTGCCGACGACTTCGGCTATGAGGTAATAGCCGATAATGGCTACATCAATTACGACAACTCTTTGGCAAGCGACTCTAAGCTTCGCTATACGCCTTTCCGTACATGGACCACCGACTTCCGCGATGCTTCGGGCAACGTGAAGGAACGTACGGCTCATGCCGGACTGACGCTCTCGCGACTGGTGTATTATTCTCCTGAGGATAACGACCGCAACGCCATGCTACATATATATAATAAGGAGTCGGGCAAGACCGTCGCTCTTATCAACCTGCCCGACATCCTCCAGCAGGGACGCGATGCCTATGCCGCCCAGAACTACGGCATCCAGGAATATCTCGACCGCGAGTATGACTATCGCCTCGACTTCTTCCTTATCGGCACCGAATGGCAGTACCTGAACCTTTCTGTTGGTGTGCTCGACTGGGCAAAGCGCATACAACACATAAGCTTATAGTTTTTCTCCCCTTCAACTATCAGCGACTTCTTAACTAAAATACATAGAAACCTAATAACAACATAAATAAATGAAACGACTTGCAGACATACTCCTTTCTGTTGCTGCCCTGTTGTTGCTGGCAGCATGCACAGATGATGCCGACGTATACAACACACCAGCACCGTCTGAGGGCAATCTGTGTGTCTATGTACCGGTAACCCGTGAAGGCGATGAGGTTACGAGCAGTCTCGACCCAAGCAACCCTACATACAATGCCTCTGTAGACGAGTGCAACATTAACGACCTGCATCTTTATGCCTTCCCCGTTGACGGCAACGGAACATTCCTTTCGCAGGAACTTCCATCGCCTGAAGCAAGCAACATGCTCAATGAGAAAGTTGCTTCTTATAAGTTGCAGATCAAGCCCGGCACCTATCGTGTGTACGTGGTGGCCAACATGAACGATGTGCTCGATGTCAATAGCATAACAACTGAAGACGATTTGAAGAAAGTTGTGTTGGGTTACACCCCGGTGTCAAAGCCAGGCATGCCCGTAGCCAATAACATCCCTATGATATACGAGCCTGACACAAAGGCTGCCGACGGCACAACTGTCGACGGAACAATTACCATAAAGAATACGGACACGACTCCTCAGACCGTGATGGCTAATCTGCGATTCACCTGTGTAAAGGTGTGCCTTAACCTTATATACAATCCCGAAGACGCAGACATGGATGCAGCGTTGAAGTCTAACGGATTGCAGATAACCGACATTATGGGCAAGCGACTCTCGCCACAGACCAGTCTGTTGTGGGACGGCAAGTTCACTAACCCCAATGTAAGCGACGAGTATGCCAAGGGCATCGAGCCGAAATTGTACGATGCTACGGCATCTACGGGCAGTGGCTCTTACTATACTTCGTGGACTGAAACCCCAGCCAATGCCAATGTCAACAACAAGGACATCATAACAGTTGAAGGTGAGGGTGTAGCTAAACCAGCAGACAGCAAAAAGAAGTGGCTCTTCCGTGCCACATATTATCTGCCCGAGCGCTATGTGGCACAGGCTTCGCAGCAGTCGGCATTGAAGGTAGGTGGTGCTGTAGGAGGTTCAGCCATCGCTAACAGCTATAACATCAACCTTGGACATCGTAAGGACGAGTCCTCAAAAACTGAAGTTCCAACTTTCCCACGCGGCACTTACTACGAGATTGTAGGTCGCATAAAGAGTCTGGGCAACATCGATCTCGATTGTGTTGTGAGTGTAGAGGATTGGGAGATGGCACCAATAGATGTAGACCTCAACCATACTACGCTTTGGGTTTCGAAGACAAGTGCAGAAGTAACATCCTTGCAAAATGCTATCATCGACTATGGTACAAATGCCGATGCAAGCAACATTACGTTTGGATGTGATAAGGAGATTGAAAAGATTTCAGCAGGAAAGTTGCCCGTTATTGTCGCAACTAATGATATTGCAACTCATCGTATAAGATTCAGTATAAATCCAGAACTCTCGGTAAAAGACTTTACAGAAGCTAATGCTCTTACAGGTACTGCCAAGGTATGGATAAAGGCTGGCAACATAAAGAAATATCTTGATGTATCGTACGATGTTACACCATACTTCAAGGTGGATCCTGTGGATATTGTAATACAGTATGATGCTGAAAATTCACCCGAATTGACAAAGGTGGTGAAGTTCACTACCAACCTTGGTGGCATTCAGTTCCCTGATGGCTGGACGGTTTCTGGTGGCGGACATGATGTTTCGTATGCTCAGTCGACAATAAACATCAAGTGTGAAAACACCAATAAGGCAGATGGCACATTCACAATTTTTGCAAAAACCGACCCTCAGACAACAACCACACATACGTTTACTGTAAAGTCGATAGGTGAAGACGGTACAAAGAAACACATTGAGCAAGAGATACGCGTAACGGTGCGTCCGCCAGTAGGTCCTTATCATATCTATATGCGAGCCATAAACGACTTGGCGTGGACTAAAGACGCAAGTAACCTTGACGAATTCCAGCATTCTAATATGCTTGATGAAGAAGCCTACAATAATTCTAAAGAAAACAACAACTGGCGAGATGGATGGTGGGTGCAAGGAGGTGCTGACTGGAGTAAAGACCGTTCGTCGCACGTGGACTATCACAAGGTCTACATCTACACACAGATAGGTGAGACAAAGGCTGATGGTACAAAGGACGAGAATGTCGCAGAATGGTATTTCACCGGAGGGTGGCCAGGTCACTCGATGAAGGCTGACAATAACAACCCTGGTTGGTACTATTATAGTATAGCGCATAATGCTACGTCTAAAGGAAACAACAATAAGGGACAGGCACAGACTACTGCTACAAAGATGATAAAGCCAGGACAGACCCTGCTGATTTTCAGCAATGGTACATACACCGGTACGGGCTACCAGCCGCATCGTTTCACCCATCACAACGACCCCGGCATCACACTCTTCAACTATGAGGATCGTGAAGGCTGGTATCTGTACGACCCATTGTCAGATCCTTACTACAGAGTATATGATAAGAAACCTACCGTTGTAGACGTAGAGTATACCATATATACTAAGGGCAGAAAAATAAATGGTTGGTATTGTCTATATGGAGTAAACAGTGGTGATGGTAAAGGTAAATTTACAATGTGGTGCAATGCCTGCAAATTTTCTAACGAATTTGAGTGCACGGAATACGGACAGGACAGCAATAACAAAACCTGGTACAAGACCATACTCCACCTCAAAGCCCCATTAGGAGAGTATGATAAGAATCTGAGAGTTAAGTTAGAAGGTTTAGATGGTGAAAGTAATTTCCCTATACTGTTCGACGGCGATAACTATCCAGTATCAGGAACGGTTACAAGAACGATTAACGGTCGCAACTGTGTACGCTATGTGATAGAAGGCAGTTACGATCCGGACACAAAGACGTGGAAGAAGGGAGCCCCTTCTAAAAAGTAACAATTAAAAGACAACGATATGTATATCAAGAAATTGACAATTTGGCTCTTCATGCTCTTGGCTATGGTGTCGACTGCTTGCAGCGACATCAGAGACATTGTAGGAGGCGGCACACCCGATGTGCCGTCGGAGGGAGTTGTGCTGACTCTTAAGTTGCCTAATTTCACCAAGAATACTGTGGCGACACGAGCAACCGAGCAGCAAATCAACAAACTCTGCGTATTGTGCTACGATGCTGACGACAATTATCTCGGCATGAGCAATATCACGAGTTCGGACATCAAGCCTAAGGGCGGCGACACTTATGATGTTAAGGTGAAGGCTGAGCCCGGAACAGTCACGCTACATATTGTAGCCAACACCGACATAACAGAGAGCGACGCCAAGGATGCTGATGGCAAGAACAACCTGTACAACGCAACACGCGAGGGCAACCTCGACCTCAGCGCTCCCGTATGTTGGGGAAGCGTAAAGGTGGAAGACCTGCTTAGTGGCAGTACCAAAGTGTGGTTGTTCCGACAGTTTGCCAAGGCGTCTGTTACAAAGGATAGTAAGCTGACCAACTTCGAGATTACTGGTTTCAGGCTCTTCAACACGGCAACAAAGGGCACAATAGCCACAACTGAGTTGGATAACGATGTGTCTCTGCCTTCGTCGGTAGCTTACGCGGATGAGGAAGACTATAGTATGGACGAGCATCCTTTCTACGAGACACCAGCCGACAAGGCATACATGATAATCAAGGCAAAGTATAATACAGGACCAGAGACTTATTATAAGGTGGCGTTCCAAATGGCTCTTCTTCGCAACCATCATTATCAGGTGAAGGTCACGGCTGTAAATCATGCGGGCTATTCGTCAGAAGCAGAAGCTAAAGCCAATCTGCCAGAGAACGGACTGTCTGTAGAAGTGGTGGACGACAATCCGCCTATTATGAAAATGATAGCATGTAAGGACTACGAACTTGGCGTGTGTGGCAAGCAGACTGTAAAGGGTAATGCCGTGGAGGCTACAATTACGTTTGTAACAACCAAGCCAAAAGATAGTGAGTATAATGATTTTAGCGTTGTCTCGAACGATTCTTGGATTACAGTTCCCACTGATTATAAATCAGAAGCATCGTATATTGATTTGCCATCATCTGCTGTCGATGGACACCACTCGTCAACAGGCAGATTGTACACCATTAAGCTTACTCTATCCAAGAACTATGAATCGGATGCGCATACAGGTATTGTGACAATAACATCAGGCGACTTGTCGCTCAATGTAGCGATTACACAGTTGGGCTACGACTTCCGTACTGATCCAAATAGAATTGTGCAGATACGAGGACTTGCCGGACTGTCAGATACAGACAATGCCAACTACTTCAAATGGATGGATACCAAGCTTAAGGGCATAACACCGGCGGAAAACCAAGGCAGAGTGCGCAACGACGGACTCCACTTCTTTGTGGGCAACAATACGGTTTACTATCTCATTCCGAAGCTTCAGGGCGACGAACTCACGTGTAATGACACACGAGTGAAGGTGGACGAGAATAGCGTCAGCGGATTCTACAAGGTGACGCTGGCCGACAATTCGCGTAATAATTATAATAGGTGGATTAGCGATGAGGCATTTACCATTATAACCATCACCAACGCGAGAACCAAGATTACCGTAACCTATCCGGTTTATCATGTCGGACTGTTCGCACATCTGACCGGAAAGGCAGCAACCGACTATCAGCTTGGCAAGAGCAAGGCTTCGGGATGGTACTATTATGAGATGGTTGACGTAGTGGCTAAGGTTACTAAAAAAGACGGAACTACCGAGTACAAGGTCTACTACATGCTCGACCGCAACCTTGGTGCCACAAACAACGGCTACTATTCTCCTTCCACAACCGCCCTTAAAGACAACATAGGAGCAATAGGCGGCTACTTTAAGATTTCGGAGGCTACCAACTCTACAGATGCAAAGAATAAGAATGATGTGGTAGATGCTCTGGCAATAGGCAACTTCAAGGTGTGCGACAACATGTGTCTGCAAGGTCTTATAGACAATAACAATAACTTGGCGATAGAAGAGGAGACGACTCATTATGGCGAGAAGTACAACTGTCTGAGAATTACTACGCGAAACAGGGATATTCCCGAGATATTTATCCCTATGAGCGGATATTATGAGGGCAAGAACGACGAGGACGCGGTTTACAAGGACAGCTATCATGCCAACCTATGGACAAGCTCACGCCTGTCTGACTATCAGGGATTCTCGTCATCCAGTCCTGAATACGGCTTCTGGTACTTGTACCTTGACGCTTTCGGTAAGAGCCTTAACTTGTCAAACTACCGCTTTGTGTCGGGTTCGTCTGGAATGAACAAGGGACGATACCGTGCCATGCCAGTAAGGCTTGTGGCAGAGTAATGCCCCGATATATGTGTCGTTAGGCTATTGGAAAAACAACAAGCTGACTTCGAATAAATCAATAATGGCTGTTTGCCGGTCTGTTGACGGCAAACAGCCATTATGCTATCTACTAAAATGATTCTGTCTTCCTTGTCTGATGAAAATAAAAGTGGAATAGTAAGTGATTGGGATTTTTTTGTGTAACTTTGCAGCTTGTAACAATGTGAATATTATTAGGAATATGGGAATAGAGAATGGCATTTTCAAGCGTGCCGAACTGCTTCTTGGTGAGGATGTAATGGGGGAGATAGCTTCCAAGCGCGTCATCGTATTCGGTGTCGGCGGCGTGGGAAGCTGGTGCGTGGAGTGCTTGGTGCGCTCGGGCATCCGCCGTATCACCATCGTGGACAGCGACTGCGTGTGTCTGTCTAACGTCAACCGTCAGCTAATGGCTACGACGAAGACTGTGGGCCGTCCGAAGGTGGAGGCGCTGAAGGAACGTCTGCTGGAGATCAATCCTGAGTGTGAGGTTACTGCCATTCAGAAGATCTTCACGGAGGAGAACGCTTCGGAGTTCTCTTTGGACGAGTATGACTACATAGTGGATGCCATCGACTCGTTGAAGGACAAGGCAGCGCTCATACTGCTGGCATGTCAGACGCGGGCTGTGCTGTTCTCGTCAATGGGAGCTGCGCTCAAGATGGACCCGACGCGCATTCGTGTGGCAGAATTCTGGAAGGTGCGCGGCTGTCCGCTCGGCGCTGCATTGAGGAAGCGCATGAAGCGTGCCAAGACCATTCCTGCTCATAAGTTCCAGTGTGTCTACAGCGAGGAACTGCTCGAAAACCGCGGCACGGACACGGGCGACGATCCCTGCTCGTTCCAGAAAGCGCAGATAAACGGATCGATGTCGCACATCACGGCTATTTTCGGCTTTACCATTGCCGGACTGGTTCTGGAAGATATATATGAGAAAGCGCTTAATAAGTAAAAGCTTTTAATTAATATGGCTTTCGGTACAACAAAATGTATTATTTTGAGTTAATATATAATAGTAATAAGAAAAAAGTAACCATACTAATACACACACATATCTACAAGTTATGAAGAAATACTTGATTTATTTAATCTTCATGTTGATCATGCCTATGGCTGTCTCGGCACAGTCGTCCATGACCGACACGCAGGTTATGCAGTACGTCATGAAGGCGAAGGAGCAGGGTAAGTCGCAGTCGCAGATTGTCACTGACCTCATGCAGCGTGGCGTTGACATTTCGCAGATTCGCCGTGTGCGCAATAAATATGAGCGCCAGCTGAAACAGGGCGGTCTTGGCAATGTTAGCGACGACACTTCTGCAAAGACGGACACACGTCTGCGCACCAATAACGGCAAGACGCGCGACCAGTACACCCGCAAAGACTACGGACGTGAGGCAGACAGCTATGCGCAGAACTACTCGAATATGCGTGTGAAGTCGGAGCGCGACCGTAACTATAAGCATACGTACGACGAAACCGACGAGGAGTTTATGGACTATCAGAAGGAGATGTTCGAGATGGTGCCCGATACTGCGCAGATGCTGGAGCAGCTTCTTGCCGAGCGTGAAGCCAGAAAGAAGAAGGTGTTCGGACGCGATATCTTTAACAATGAGGAGCTTACCTTCGAGCCGAACATGAACATCGCCACTCCGCAGAACTATCGTCTCGGTCCTGGTGATGCCGTCTTCGTGGACGTGTATGGAGCGTCGCAGAAGTCGGAGCAGTGTACGGTGTCGCCTGACGGTAGCATTACCATCGAGGGCTTCGGTCCGGTGCAGGTAAGCGGTCTGACCGTCGCGCAGGCCAACGCTCGTCTGCGCTCCACACTTGGCAGCCGCTACAGCAGCAGCAAGATTCGTCTGACCGTGGGACAGACCCGCACCATCATGGTGAACGTGATGGGCGAGGTGAAGACTCCGGGTACGTATACGCTCTCTGCCTTCGCCACTGTGTTCCATGCCCTTTACATGGCTGGCGGCACGAACGAGATAGGTACGTTGCGTAACATCAAGGTTTATCGTAACAACCGCCTTGTTACGGTAGTCGACATCTATGACTATATCCTCAACGGTAAGCTTACGGGTAACGTACGCCTTGCCGACAACGACGTCATCGTAGTGGGACCGTACGACTGCCTCGTGAACATCACGGGTAAGGTGAAGCGTCCTATGTATTATGAGATGAAAGCCAACGAGTCGATAGCTTCGCTCCTCAAGTATTCGGGCGGATTCACCGGCGACGCTTACCGCAAGGCTGTCAGCGTCAACCGCAAGAGCGGCATCGACCATTCTGCATATAACGTGGAGGAGTTCGACTTCTCTAACTTCCGCATTGCCGACGGCGACTCTGTAAGCGTCGACTCCGTCATGGCGCGTTACTCCAACACCGTGGAGATAAAGGGAGCCGTGTTCCGTCCCGGCAAGTATAATCTGAACGGACATGTGAACAGCGTGCGCTCGCTCATCGAGCATGCTGACGGCGTGACAGAAGAGGCCATCACATCGCGTGCCGTGATGCACCGCATGAAGCCGGACCGCACACTGGAGGTAATCAGCGTGGACGTGGAAGGCATCATGAGCGGCAAGGTGGCTGACATTCCGCTGAAGGAGAACGACGTGCTCTTCGTAGCCACGAAGACGGAGCGCATGACGGAGCGAACCATCACCATACGCGGCGAGGTGCAGTTCCCCGGTGTGTATAAGTATGCCGACAACGAGACCGTTGAGGACTTTATCATACAGGCTGGCGGACTGACCGACAAGGCTTCGCTTTCCAACGTCAGTGTCAGCCGCCGTGTGAGCGACTCGAAGGCTGTACGTCCTGACAGCGTCATCGCACGTACGTTCAATATGGCGCTTAAGGAGAACTTCGCTGTGGACGGCGACCGCAGCTTCACGCTTATGCCCTTCGATGAGGTCTACGTGATGCGTTCGCCCGGCTACACCGAGCAGCAGAACGTCACTGTGGAAGGCGAGGTGCTTTACGCCGGAACATACGCTCTTGAGCGCAACAACACACGCCTTAGCGACCTCTTCCGCATGTCAGGCGGATCAAACGGCCTTGCCTACATCAAGGGTGCGCGTCTGATGCGTAAGGCCAACGATGCAGAGAAGGCACGTATGGAGGCTGTGCTGAAGATGCAGCAGGAGGAGCAGCAGAAGAATCTTCTGACGCTTGCCGCTTCGTCAAACAACGCCAGTGCCGTGCAGTCTACGGCTCAGGGAGCTGCCAACGCTAACATCAAGAAGTTCCAGGTGCCTGACGAATATCCTGTCGGTGTGGACCTTGAGGAGGCTATGAAGAAGCCGGGATCGGATGCCGACGTGGTGCTTCGTGACGGCGACCGCCTTATCGTGCCACAGTATAACGGTACGGTGAAGATCAACGGTGCGGTGATGTACTCCAACACCGTGGCATACGAGAAGGGCAAGCGTGCCGGTTATTACATCGACCAGGCTGGTGGTTACGCCGCCGATGCCGTCAAGCGCCGTGCATACATTATATATATGAACGGCAAGGTGGCTAAGGTCGGTCATGGCGCCAAGGTGCAGCCGGGTTGCGAGATTGTCGTTCCTGCCAAGCTGAGACGTAAGATGTCGACGGCAGAGATGATGAGTATGGGATCGAGCATGTCGTCAATCGCTGCGATGATAGCCACAATCTCTAATATAATGAAGTAATCCAGAAACTTAATCACGGATATATTCTTACAACAATGAACGAACAAAAGAAAGACGTTATAGACCTCACGGAAGTGTGGAAATTGCTGAAGACGAAGAAGAAGGTGTTCTTCATCGTGCTGCCGATAGTGTTTGTGCTGTCGTGCCTGTATATCTTCCCGCAGCCACGCTACTATCGCTGTAGCGTAAAGCTCGCTCCGGAGGCAACCAGTGAGAACGTGGCAGGCGGACTCTCGTCCTTGGCATCGCAGTTCGGCGTTAACCTTGGCGGTGCCACGCAGGACGCCATCTATCCGCTTCTCTATCCGGATGTGGTCAGCTCCAACGAGTTTGCCATCGGGCTGCTCGGCATAAATGTGAAGTCGGTGGACGGTCTTGTCAATACCGACTACTATAACTACATGTCGAAGCTTCAGAAGAAGAACCCCATTACGGCGCCGGTAAAGAAGATGATGCGTTCGGTGACAAAGCTTTTCGCCTCGAAAGACCAGCCCGGTCCTCCCAGCAAGGGAACAGGCATGAGCGCTTTCCGCATGTCGAAGAAGGACAGCGAGCTGCTCGACCAGATTAAGTCGAACATCAGTTGCGACGTCGATAAGAAGACGGAGGTGATAACCATAAAGGTGGAAGATCAGGACCCGCTTATCTGTGCCACTATGGCTGACTCGGTGCGCAATCATCTGCAGACCTTCATCACCAAGTATCGCACCAATAAGGCACGCGTGGACGTGGAGCATTACGAGAAGCTCGCCAAGCAGTCGAAGCGTGAGTATGAGTATTGCGTGCGTGAGTATAGCGCTTACTGCGATGCCAACCAGGACGTAATGCTCCAGTCGTTCATATCGAAGCGTGACGAGCTGGAGAACGAGATGCAGCTGAAGTTTAACGCTTACAGCGCCATGCGCACCCAGCTGGAGGCGATGCGTGCCAAGCTTCAGGAGAAGACTCCGGCGTTCACCACCATCGAGAGTGCCACGGTGCCCGTGAAGCCCGCCGGTCCGAAGCGCATCATCTTTATCTTCGGTATGTGCTTCCTTGCCACTTTCGTCACGGCATTGTGGCTTGCGCGTAAACAGCTCTTTACAAAAGCATAATCAAAAATAGGGGAGGCGTCACTGCCTTCCCATTTATTTATTAAAAAGGAGACCCATAAATGTCGCTGTTCACTTTCAAACGAATACCACTGTATTTCGATAAGATTTCCACTCGCGTCAATCTGCATGATATGACGTTCCTGCCTACTGTCATGATATTCTTCCTTGTGATAAACACGACACTCTCGCTGTCTGCTTTGGAGATGCAACTTTTGTCGTATGCGGTGCTTGCAATGGTTATTGTGAGTTTCTTATTTATGTTGGCGTTAGTGATGCGTGATAGGGAGATATCTCGTTATGGCTTTATGCATTTTCTCTTCTTGTTGTTTCTTTTCGCAATGACATTAGTTAATGTCAACGATATAAAAAACGATATTTATAATAGTATTGCTATAGGTCTCTTACTGCTCCTCATGCGTTATTATCGCCATCGTGTGAGTATGGTTTTGAAGTGTTTCACCATAGCATTTACGGTTTGTATGTGGCTTAATCTTTTTCATCTCGTTACTCATCCATTGCTTTGGCTTGTAGAAGACCATAAGGAAGGTATTGGCTATTTGCTTGGCGACAACTATAACCAAATGGGTTGTCGTATGATAGTGGCATTGGCAGTCAACCTGATGTGCATACGCTATTCGCGTATATGGCTCTTCAACTTCATCATAATGGCTGTGGTAATTATAGTATCTTTGTTGATGGTCGGTTCGATGACCTCGCTTTCTATGATTGTTGTTTTCCTTGTTTGCTGTCTGTTACCAACATCTAAGTTACGACTATCTGCAATTTGTGGCTTATTTGCAGTTTTCCTACTCTTTCAGGTATTTGTGGTCTTCAATGGGCGTGGTCTTGAGAACAATGAACTTGCGGTATATCTTGTTGAGGATGTGTTAAAGAAAGATCTTACATTTACGTATCGTACACACATGTGGGAGAGTGCCTTAAAGATTATAGAAGAATCGCCTATTTGGGGGTGGGGCTTTGCCGATGCCGATTGGTACAAGTCAAATATGTCTTCGTTCGCTATCGGTCCTCACAACTTCATTCTTGCCATACTTATTAATGGTGGAGTGATATTGCTGAGTATATATATAATTATATGTGGTAAGGTTTTCAAGAACGTACTGCCGTATCTGAAGGAAAAGAACATACAGTTGTTATTGCTTTCTGTTGCTTGCCTTTGGATTATGTCTCTTTTTGAGATGTACCCTTATTACTTTATGTTATATCCTCTCGCATTGCTTTACTATTCCCATTATGTTTATGATGATGCGGATAAGTGTACTTTGATGGCAGAATGAGAGTGTGTACAATAATTACTTAAGAATGCAAGAAAATACAAACAAATCGATAGCGGTAAACTCGCTGATACTTTACATCCGCCTCGCAATCATATCCATAAGCGGACTGCTCTATACGCGTTTCAGTCTGCAGGCGTTGGGTATCAGCGACTACGGATTATACTCGGTCATTGCCTGCATCATCACCTTCATAAGCATAATCAATACAATTATGGTGACCACCTCGAACCGTTTTATTGCCATAGCCATTGGTAAGAGCAATCAAGAAGAGGTGTGCCGTCAGTTTAATGTTAATCTTGTCATACATGTGCTCATTGCCTTGCTGACCGTGGCGATAGCCTTGCCCGCCGGACATTGGTATATCATGCACCATGTCAGCTATGACGGCGACATGCAGACTGTGCTGCGTGTCTTTGATGTCTCCATCGTGGCAGCAGCCATGTCGTTCGTCGGCGTGCCCTATAACGGACTGCTCATAGCCCGTGAGCGCTTCTTCGTGTTCTGCTCCACGGACGTGGCGATGAGCCTTTTCAAGCTGTTCTTCACTTATCTGCTCATCGACCATTTCGAGCACAAGCTGATTATCTATACCTACGTGATGGCATTCATGACCGCCTTCCCCACGTTGGTGTTCTTCGCCTATTGCCGTAGGCAGTTTGCTGCTATCACCCGCTTTTTGTTTGTGCGTGAGTGGCGCAAGTATTATGACGTGCTCAATTTCTCCATCGGTATAGGCATCGGTGCCATTGCCACGATAGGCAAGGCGCAGGGCGGTGCGCTCATCATCAACATGTTCTTCAGCACCACGATGAACGCAGGACTTGCCGTCGCCAATTCCGTCGGTTCCATCCTTCAGACATTTGCCAACAATGCGCAGAAACCCATCTCGCCTCAGATAGTGAAGAACTATGCTGCGGGCAATCTGGACCGTTGCACGTCCTTGGTGTGCCTGGCTTCCAAAGCCACTTATCTCTCGATGTTCTTCGTCTCCATTCCCTTCATCCTTGCGCCGGAAGTGATATTCGGTCTGTGGCTGAAGGAAGTGCCGCCGTATGCCATCACGTTCACCCATCTGCTCATCATGGACATCCTGATATTCTCCATCAACGCCGGCGTCAACGACTTCGTGTTCGCCACGGGAAAGATAAAAATCTATCAGATCATTGTCAACACCTTGCTTGTAAGTTCGATTGTCGTGGGATACTTGGCGATGCGGCGTGGCATGCCGCCGGAATATCTGTTCTATGTCTACATAGCCTTCTCGTTCCTGGTTTTCCTTGTGCGTCCGTTCATCATCATCCGCATCACGAAGTTCGATGTATGGGCTCTTGTGCGCGGGTCGTACGTGCCGGTGCTGTTGATAACGCTTCTCTTCGCCCCGACGCTCTATCTGAAACAGGTGGCGGGACCGATACAGAGCGTGGTGGTGGCTTATGCTTACTTTGTTCTGCTGCTTTACTTCATAGGACTGCGTAAGAACGAACGCCAATACGTAAACTCCCTTATACGAAACAAATTGCTTCGTAAACACTGATTCAAGCCGAATAAAATGTTATTATTACAGCGCCCGATACAATATTGTACTGTGTCGGGCGTTTATATATTATAATATATAATTTGCAATAATTAAAAGTCTATAATGGAACCGCTCAGAATACCTCTCACCATAATAATGCCCGTATTCAATCATCGTGACGAAGTAAGAACGATGATTGACAGCATCCGTGCCAATGATTTCTGTGGTTGGGAGCTGCTTGCCATTGACGATGGTTCGGAGGAAGACACGCTGCAGCTGCTTTATCATTATGCTGAGGAGGACAGTCGGATACGAGTGGTAAGGCGTGACCGCCAGCCGAAGGGTGCGCAGACTTGCCGCAACATCGGACTGGAGATGGCGAGTGGCGAGTTTGTCATCGTGTTCGATTCGGACGACTACATAGCCCCATACTGTCTGCGTCAGCGAGTGGAGATGCTCAGCAAGCGCCCCGACCTCGACTTCATGGTCTTCCCGTCAGGCGTTTATGTGGACAATCGGTTCGTCACCGCGCCGCATCCTTACGACTTCGGATACCGTGTGGCAGAGGATGACGTCAAGATGTTTGCAAGTCGTAGGCTTCCGTTCATAGTCTGGAACAACATCTATCGCACCGAGTCGTTGCGCCGCAACCGTCTCACGTGGGACGACAGACTCCTTTCTTTGCAGGACGCCGACTTCAACATCTCAGCCATAGCAGCCGGACTGCGCTATGATTATGCCGACGGAGCATTGCAGGACTACGGTTATCGTCTTTTTACCACTTCATCCATATCGAAGAAGATAAGTACACAGGCACATGTAGAAAGCCATGCCCGTGCCAATGGTAATATGTATGATGCCGTGCGACGTATAGCAGGTATACGATACGATAGTTATCTTTACGATGGTATGCTCAGCATCTACAACTCAGGCATGACAGGCAAAGGTCTCAACCTTTCGCTTGCCGAAGCACTTGTCAACAGTGTGAGAGAGCGTAATTTGTCACATAGTCGTATGCTGAAGTGGCAGATACGCATTACGCTTTTGCTTCAGGAACTTCTGCCAGCACGTTTTGCAAGACAATTGCCAGTTGCTATATACCTTTTAAAAAATGCATGTTGGCGTAAGAAGAAAGTTGCTTTAATAAGAAAACTCATCAATGCGCAGAAACAATAGTTAAAAGTATGGGATTAGCAATACAAATGCAATGATTAACATTGATAAAGGTAGTAATAAATGAAGAAGGTCTCAATAATAATAGTAACCTACAATTCGGATACGGATATCTATGATTGTGTTACTTCAATAATGGAATATGCAGATATTCCGTTGGAGGAAATAGAGCTTGTTATTGTCGACAACAACAGCGTTGGATGCGATGCCATGTTTGACAGGCTCAAAACCTTGTGGGGAGAAGCCATAGTGCTAATAAAGAACAGCATCAATGGCGGCTACGGTCAAGGCAATAATTTGGGCATAAAATATTGTTCAGCTCCACTGGTGCTTATCATGAACCCTGACGTAAGGCTTTTATGTCCTATATTCAGAAAAGCTATAAATTTCTTTGCAAAGGACAAGGACATGTGTGTGCTCGGCATGAAGCAGTGGCTAACTCCAGAGATACCTAGCACAAACTCGTTTACATGCACTTATATGATGAACGGCTATTTGTCGACTTTGCTCTCTGCCTTATGTACACGCCTTGATATCTACATAGCCAAATACATGCATTTCTCAGGATCATGTTTCTTTATCGACAAGGCAATGTTTGAGGCTATAGGCCTTTTTGACGAAAGTGTGTTCCTGTATGGCGAGGAGGATGACATACACTATCGTTTGTTACATCATTTTAAAGATTGCAAAATGGTGTATGATAAGAGTCTGGGATATTTGCATCTTACAAAAGAACGTCTACCAGATATAAAATATGAGAAGACACTTATTGATGTGTCTATTATTCAAAACAAAAAAAAAGGTTACAGTGAGCGCAAGACTCTTATAAACCGGCTTCGTTGCATTAACTTACAGCTTTTAAGAGAACGTATGCGCATTAAGTTTGGCAAGACGGACCACACTCAACTTAATATGCTTAAAGAACTAAAGCAATATATAAAGGAAAAGTGATGATGGAAAAACATAAAGTGTCTATAATCATTCCGACATACAAGCCTGGAGAATATCTGTATGAATGTCTGGACAGTATTTACAAACAGACAGTCAGTAAGCAATGTATAGAATTGATAGTTGTTCTTAATGGGGTTGTAAACGGATATAAGGATGCAATCCAGTCGTATTTGGATGGTAAAGAAGGAATGGGAATCAAGACGAATTTTCTCTTTACCGAAACTCCTGGCGTTTCTAATGCACGTAATATGGGGTTGGATGAGGCCGATGGTGACTATGTGGCATTTGTTGATGATGACGATTGGGTTTCGCCAAACTATATCGCAAACCTTCTTGAAGCATCAAGTGGTGATGTAGACATTGTTGAGGCAAATGTTAAGGGGTATGATGAAAGCTCTGCTTGTTACGTAGACGACTACCTCTCTGTGGCTTTTGAGGCAAATAAACACAGGATACGACCGACATTATTGTCAGCTCGTAGCTTTCTGTCTTCGTCCTGCTGCAAGTTAATACGTAGGTCAGTCATTGGAGACAGGCGGTTTGATTGCCGATATAGAATTGGTGAGGATTCGCTTTTTATGACTTTGATAAGCAACGGCATTGATAAGATACGTTTAGCCACGTCAGATACTGTTTATTATCGAAGAATAAGGAAAGAATCGGCTTCGCGAAAGAAGACAAGTGCCAAGGTTTATGCTGCAGGACAACTGCGATTGGTCGGGGAATACCTAAAAATATATATAAAAGGATTCCCGCGTTACAATACGCCATTCCTTGCTACAAGAATTATAGCCGCTATTCGTAATATAGTGGATTATGTCAGAAAATAGAAATATAACATATAAAAGATATAATAAATATGGAAATAAAAATTGCTGTTATCGGACTTGGATATGTGGGATTGCCGTTGGCGCGTCTTTTCTCAACAAAGTATCCGACTGTTGGCTTCGATATGAACCAGCATCGTGTAGACGAGCTTATGCAAGGTCATGATTCCACACTGGAAGTGTCTGATGAATTGCTTGGCGACGCTATACATAACCATAACTTTGTCTGTAGCACCAACCTCGACGATATACGCGACTGCAACTTCTACGTTGTAGCCGTACCAACACCCGTTGACAATAACAATCATCCTGACCTCAAGCCGCTTTGGGGTGCCAGCGAGACTGTGGGTAAGGTTATCAATAAGGGCGACATCGTCGTGTATGAGTCGACCGTCTATCCCGGTGTTACCGAGGAAGAATGTCTGCCCGTAGTGGAGCGTGTGAGCGGATTGAAGTATAACGAGGACTTCTTCGCAGGCTACAGCCCCGAGCGCATCAATCCGGGCGACAAGCTTCACACCGTGGAGAAGATAAAGAAGGTGACCTCTGGTTCTACACCCGAGGTGGCTGATATCGTGGATGGCGTCTATAATTCAGTACTCGTCAACGGCACACACAAGGCGCCGAGCATCCGTGTGGCTGAGGCTTCGAAGATAATAGAGAATTCGCAGCGCGATGTCAACATCGCTTTCATGAACGAGCTGGCAAAGATATTCAATGCTATGGGCATCGACACCAACGACGTCATTGAGGCAGCGGCTTCCAAATGGAACTTCATCAAGCTCAAGCCGGGTCTGGTGGGCGGACACTGCATCAGCGTCGACCCTTACTATCTCATCCAAAAAGCACAGGTGTATGGCGTTCTTCCTCGTGTGATGTTTGCAGCACGTCGACTTAATGACGGCATGGGCGACTATGTTGCCAATCAGGTTATCAAGTGTATGAACAAGAAAGGCATCCTCGTCAAGGACGCCAAGATTCTCATTCTCGGCATCACGTTCAAGGAGAATTGTCCGGATATCCGCAACACTAAGGTGGTGGACATCTATCACACCCTTAGCGAATACACCCATAACATCGACGTATACGACCCGTGGGCTAACGCCGAAAGAGTTGAGCACGAATATGGTATCAGTATCAAGACGCAGCTTCCTAACGAGAAGTATGACGCCGTAATCCTCGCTGTAGCCCACAACGAGTTCCGCGACATTGACTTCTCTGCCGTTCGTGCCGCGAACAGCGTGGTGTATGACGTTAAGGGCGTATTGTCGCGCGATATCATAGACGGCAGACTCTAACATAAAATTGTCAAAAACTGTTTGTATTATTGAATATGAAACTGTCTGTTATCTGTCCTATTTATAACGAAGAGAAATACATCGTCCCGTTTCTCGACTCGGTTCTGCAGCAGGACTTCAGTCATGACGACATGGAGGTGCTGCTGGTAGACGGAATGAGTCGGGACAGGACACGTCAGGTAATTTCGCAATACATAGCCAAGTATCCCTTCCTTCGTCTTCTTGACAATCCGGAGCGCACGGCTCCATGTGCGATGAACGTCGGCATAAAGGAGGCTAAGGGAGAGGTCATCATACGCTTGGACGCACATGCCCTGTATCCATCCAACTATTTCTCTACGCTTGTCATCCGTTTGTATCAGCTGAATGCTGACAACATCGGTTGTGTCCTCAATACTGACGTACTTAACAAAACCCCAAAGACCCTTGCCATACGTGAGGTGCTGAGCAATCGTTTCGGTGTTGGCAATTCGTCGTTCAGAACCGGTGTGTCGTCGGCATGCGAAGTCGACACCGTTCCTTTCGGATGCTGGCGTCGTGAGGTGTTTCAGAAATACGGACTCTACGACAAGCGCCTTGTGCGCAATCAGGACATTGAACTTAACAAACGCATCAAGCGGGGTGGTGGTCATATCTTCATCATTCCTGAAATCTCGTGCACTTATCTGGCGCGTGAGACATTCAAGGCATTGGCTAAGAACAATTACGGCAACGGCAAGTGGAACATACTGACCGTGTATTACACCAAGTATTTCAGTTCGTTGTCGATTCGCCATTTCATTCCCTTGGCTTTTGTTCTGTCGTTGCTGTTGCCTGTATTGCTTATGCCATTGAATGTATGGATAGGATCATTGGCGCTGATGTCTTTGTGTGCATACCTGATAGCATTGGGTGGTGTCAGCCTCGCAATATGGAAGGAGAAACGACTGAATTTCTTTTATCTTCTCATGTCGTTCCTTACGCTCCACCTTTCGTATGGTTGGGGGTCGTTAATGGGAATATTCAAAGTAATAGGACTGAAAATTAGAGGAAAATAATGATAGCAAAATACCTTTTTGACCGTATCATGGCATTTGTCGGACTCATAGTTCTGAGTCCGGTATTGCTTGTGGTATGGATGCTTATCCGCGTGAAGATGCCCGACGGACCGGCCGTTTTCACCCAAAAGCGTGTCGGCAAGGACGGCAAGCAGTTCACTATGTATAAGTTTCGCTCGATGAGCGCACACCATAGCGGTTCCACTGTGTCGGTGGCAGGCGAGAGCCGAATAACTCCGCTTGGTGCAAAGCTTCGCCGATACAAGCTTGATGAACTGCCAGAATTGTGGAATGTCCTTATCGGCGATATGAGTTTTGTCGGTCCGCGACCTGATGTGCCTGGATATGCAGACAAACTGGAAGGTGACGACCGTCGTGTGCTGCAGCTTCGTCCCGGCATAACCGGTCCGGCGAGTCTGAAGTATCGTGACGAGGAAATTTTGCTTGCCAGTCAAGCCAATCCACAGGTGTTTAATGATAAGGTCATCTATCCTGACAAGGTGCGCATAAACCTCTATTATCTTGACCATTACAGCTTCTTGGCTGACATAAAGATGATTTTTGCGACTGTCCTTGGCAAGCGGATAAAATATAACAATGAAATGATTTAAAAAAAACAATAGACATGGAAAGAAAACGAGTATACTTATGCCTTGCCCACATGAGCGGTAAGGAGATGGATTATATAAAGGAAGCGTTCGATACCAACTGGGTGGTGCCGTTGGGTCCGAACGTAAACGGCTTTGAGAAAGACCTTGAGACTTTTGTCGGTGAGGATAAGCGTGTCGTGGCTCTCAGTTCGGGTACGTCAGCCGTCCACCTTTCTCTTATTGCCTGTGGCGTGGGCGCTGGCGACGAGGTGATGGTACAGTCCTTCACGTTCTGTGCCTCAAGCAATCCTGTGAAATATCTTGGCGCAACACCGGTCTTTGTAGATAGCGAACGCGACACATGGAACATGGATCCTCATTTGCTGGATGAGGCTATCGCTGACCGTGTGGCAAAGACAGGACGTAAGCCTAAGGCCATCATTGTGGTTTATCTTTATGGAATGCCGGCAAAGATTTCGGAGTTGCTTGCTGTGGCTGACAAGTGGGACATTCCCGTCATTGAGGATGCCGCAGAAGGTTTCGGCTCGTGTTACAAGGGGCAGGTCTGCGGCACGTTCGGCAGATATGGCGTGCTCAGCTTCAATGGCAATAAAATGATAACCACGAGTGGCGGTGGCGCCCTTATATGTCCTGACGACAAGGCATGGAACAATATCATGTTCCTCGCTACACAGGCCCGTGAGTCTTATCCTTATTACCAGCATGAGCAGATTGGTTATAATTATCGTCTGAGCAACGTTTGTGCCGGTATAGGACGCGGTCAGATGACAGTCGTAAATGACCATATTGCTCATCATCGCCATGTGCACGACCTTTATAAGAAATTGTTTGCAGACGTAGAGGGTATTACCGTGCACGACAATGCCACTTCCGACATCGACTCCAACTTCTGGCTTTGCACCATCCTCCTTGACGACCATCTGCGTGTGAAGGGTGATGATGCCGTCTATGCTGAAGTGGTCAACGGGGCCGTTGGAGGCGCAGCCGGCGTTACGCATGCAGCCAAGTCTGCTCATACCCAGCTTGAGCCTAACCGCAATGTAGAAGCCATGCGTATAGTTCTCGACAAGGCTAATGTAGAAGCACGTCCGTTATGGAAACCGATGCATAGACAGCCTGTATACAGCGATTGTCCGTGTTATACGAATGGCGTAAGCGAGTCGCTCTTCAAGTGCGGACTTTGCCTTCCGAGCGGGCCGTGTGTTTCCGACGAAGATGTAATGTATATCGTAGATGTAATAAAACGTGCTATTATGCGTTAGTATAATAAGTGAATTTATTAACTTACGATAGACATGAAATTTTTCGATAAACTTGTAAATTGGTACTTCAGCAAGCAGTCTTTGCCTTATTGGTGCATATTCTTTTTTGATAGCCTTCTTGTGTTCTTGTCCTTCCTGCTTGTCTATCAGCAGATATACAGTGGGGCGGAAACACTTGGCGTATTGTGGCAGCTATGCTCGATGTGTGCGGTCTATGCTGTATTCTTCGCTGTTGGCTTCAAGATGTTTCATACCTATGATGGTATATTGCGCTACTCATCGTTTGTTGACCTGCAACGTGTCGGTTATGCGTCGCTTGTTGGCTGTGTACTTTCTTACTTGGGACATTTCGGACTGATGCAGTTTGAGTATTTCCAGAGAGTGTATATAGGTGGACGTGAGATAGCTCTTGCTTCCATAATAAGCACGCTTCTGCTGTGGGCTGTGCGTGTGCTGGTGAAGACGGTGTATGACGTGTCCATTGACAAGCTCAATGCCCGTGCCACGCTGATTTACGGCGTGACGAAGGGTGGCATGGGACTTGCCAAGCAGGTGCGAAACGACAAGACGCTCAAGATGTCGCTTGCCGGATTTGTGAGCGATGAGGAGCATGTGAAGCATCGTGTGCTGATGGGACTGAGCGTCTATCCGCTCGACTCCAATCTGAAGAACGTCATACGTAAGCATCACGTGGAATGTCTGCTCGTGGCACAGGGAGCGCTCGACTCGTTCCGAAACAACAAGGAACTGCAGGACGACCTGCTGTCGGCTGGCGTACATATATACATCCCGAAGGCAAACGAATGGAATCCGGCGCAGCCGCAGACACAGCAGCTCAAGGAGGTGAGCATCGAAGACCTTCTTCCGCGCGACGAGATAAAGATCGACTTGGAGAGCGTGGCAGACACGCTCCGTGGCAAGTGCGTCCTCGTGACCGGCTCGGCTGGCAGCATCGGCAGCGAGATAGTGAAGCAGATATGCAAGTTCGGTCCGCGCGAGATGGTGCTCATCGACAGCGCCGAGACGCCGCAGCACGACATCCGCCTCATGATGGCGAAGAACTTCCCCGAGATAAAGGCAGAGACAATAGTCACCTCCGTAAGCGGAATAATACGCATGGAGGACATCTTCAGCCGTTATCGTCCTGACTACGTGTTCCATGCCGCCGCATACAAGCACGTGCCGATGATGGAGAACAATCCGAGTGAGAGCATCGAGAACAACGTCTACGGCACGAAGATTCTTGCCGACATGGCGGTGAAGTACGGCGTAAAGAAGTTTGTGATGATATCCACGGACAAGGCTGTCAACCCCACCAACGTGATGGGATGCTCAAAGCGCATCTGCGAGATTTACGTACAGAGCCTCGACCATGCAATCAAGACGGGCAAGATAAAAGGCGTCACGCAGTTTGTCACCACCCGCTTCGGCAATGTGCTCGGCTCCAACGGTTCGGTCATCCCTCTCTTCAAGCGTCAGATAAAGGCTGGCGGTCCCGTAACGGTCACCGATCCCAACATCATTCGCTTTTTCATGCTCATCCCCGAGGCGTGCAAGCTGGTGCTTGAGGCTGGTACGAAGGGCAACGGCGGCGAGATATTTGTCTTCGACATGGGCAACCCCGTCAAGATTGCCGACCTTGCGAAGCGCATGATAAAGCTGAGTGGAGCCACGGGTGTAGAGATTAAGTACACGGGATTGCGTGCCGGAGAGAAACTCTATGAAGAGGTGCTCAACAAGGAGGAGACCACCATGCCGTCCTTCCACGAAAAAATCCGCATCGCCAAGGTGCGCCAATACGACTACGACACCGTGGAGCGCGACATCGAAGACCTCGTCGAGACAAGCAAGCATTACGACGACATGGCGACCGTAAAGAAGATGAAGGAAATCGTGCCGGAATTCAAGAGCAACAACTCCGTGTACGAAGTGCTTGACAAGTAAGCCGACACAATATTTGCATTCCTAACGCTCAATACTCCTCGCTCAGCGCACAACAAAATCTTTGGTGCGAAATTCTTGAGTTTTGAGCGTGCAAGGATAAACGGTTTATACACAGTGAATTAGAAAGTTTGTGAGGAGAGTGTGCAAAAAAAAGAAGCAGCAAGAAGCCTGTTTGTGCTGCAATAGCGCCACTTTTACACTCCAATAGTGCCACTTTTATCATGCAATAGCGCCACTTTTACACTCTAATAGTGGCACTATTGGAGTGTAAAAGTGGCGCTATCGTTAAGCTCGGGTGCTGTTTGCACAGCAAAACACCGTAAAAACAGCAATCCGGAACTCTAGAATCAATTTTTATTTTGTAACACCTTTTTACCGTTTGTACGATATTTGCATAGCGGACAAGAAGACATGTTTTATTGACAAGAAGCCATGTTTTTTTGACAAGAGAGGATGGATGTTGTCGGATATAAGCTGCAGCCATTGTGAGTTATTTAAAACGGCAGAACAGATGATCATCGCAATAATACTACTGATTTTACGTTTTTTTCAAAGAAAGGGTTTGTGCAATAGTGACTTAAAAGCTAAAAGCACTACCTTTGTAAATAACATCAAAATGAGCTATAATGAAAGAAAACAATATAACAGTAGATAAAGCTGTCCAAACCATAAAAGGGGCTATTTTGCGAGCTCAAGCACAAGCGAGTCAGTCAAGTAATGCCATACAATTGTCTTTATATTATGGTATAGGACGTTTTGTGTCTATCAATTTACAGCAAGCGCATTGGGGCACAAAAGCTCTTGATAATATTAGTGACAGGCTGCAACGTGAATTGCCAGGATTAAGAGGTTTTTCTTCTGGTAACTTGAAGAAAATGCGTATCTTCTATGAGGAATGGCAATGCCTTTCAATTGGTTCGCCATTGGCGAACCAATTACAACAGCTTGAAAATAAGATAGAAGAAGGTGTTGTTCATAGACCTTTTGTTCTTTAGTCGAGAACTTGCAGCAATGGTAGCCGTAGAACTAAAATACGGTAAGTTCAAGCCTTCATATTTGGGACAACTATGTACATATCTACAGGCGTTAGACCTTACTGTTAAAAAGCCTCACGAAAATTCTTCTATTGGTATTGTGTTATGCAAAGAGATGAACAAGGCTTTTGTTGACATTGTTGTAAGGAACTACGACAGCCCAATGGGAGTAGCAACATATAAAACCAAACAGGATATGCCTGAAGAATTACAGAAGGCTTTGCCTGATTTGGATAAGATGAAAGATTTGTTTTGCAAATCATTGTAAATGTATATTCACATTATATAAAATGCCCCGCACCCACGTTCAGACAAAGAGTGCAACATATTGTCTTGACAAGAAGCCATGAGGTAAAGGGAAGAAGACAAACTTAGGAGGTAACGAGATTCTCGTCATTGCCTCCTACTCTAAGTTTGTCTTCTTGTTTCTACCAACTGATATGTTACTTGGTATTTCTAATTGTCCTCAATTCTCCTACAAGCATCTTTGTGTATTTTGTAGCTCCCGTCCTGTTCATATGCACAGAATCGTAGAAATAATCCGAGTTGTCCACAAAGTCCTTGTCGCAATAGTGATTGAGAAGCGGAACTTGGTATCTGCTGCAAATCTCCTTCAAAGGCTTATACACATCGTCATTATGTGAGGCGTATTGAGGTGAAATAGCAAATACCAGCTGTGTGCCTTTGGCCTTACATTCCTTAACCAACCGCTCCAAGTAATACAACTTTAGAGAATCGTATTTGTACTCCTCCTTTAGCAACGTCTTCTTTGGCTTGTAAGTCATTGTCTTATCCATAGGTTTGTATCCTTTGTCATTACTTTGTAGAGGATGGATGTTGTCGGATATAAGCTGCAGCCATTGTGAGTTATAGCGATAACAATTAGACATCATCTTAAAGCGCTTTGTCTTGTCTACATTCCAGAATATAGAGTCAATGCCTTGACGGTCATAATAATATCTCAGTCCACCCAAATATTTATGGTTGTCGCCTTCTAAAAGGTCGAACGATGTCTGCACATCATAGATAAGCATTTTGGGAGTGTATCTCGCACTCAGCATCTTATATCGTCCATACATAAGTATTATGCCATTACCGTCAAGCGAACAGTTCCAGCAACTCATGTCCAGACTGTCGGTAATGATGTTAGGGTCATAATGGTGCATACCACGTGAAGAGCCAAAGATGATGCACTCTTCCTCCATCTGATTACAGATATAATTGTTAAGCCCCGTGTCTCCTCCTTTGGCATGTCCGACCAAGTAACGTGCACCGATGCCTACAAGCTGGTCGAGGATCACAAGACCTATCAAAAACAGTATTACCTTACTAATAAACTTCTTCATATCGCTTAAAAACTAACATAAATAAACTGGCTGGAGTCAAAGACTCCGCTTAATAACACAAGAAGCAGCAATGCCCAATATACGCACCATCTGATGGCGGTTGGAGCTTGCGTGAATTGATAGAATCGTTTGGGCATGAACTCTCTTGTCAAGTCTACACACGCGACTATACCAATGGACAACAGGGAGAACACCACGTCTTTGTTGGATGGCTTGAACAGAGCGCCATGGTCCGTCACGATTCTTTCTATAACTCCGAAGGCATCACCGATGGTTGGCTGACGGAAGAATATCCATGCTATGGTGACAAGAGTGAATGTAAGGAATATCCTACCAATACGCACTGGCAGATTTGTCGTGTTGACTTTCTGCCAACCAAACATTTTCTCAATGATTTGGAATACGCCATGGAGAATACCCCAGAATACAAAAGTCCAATTTGCGCCATGCCAAATACCACTTACCAAGAATGTCATGAAGATGTTCCAGTAATTTCTCGCCTTGGAGCATCTGCTTCCACCTAAAGGAATATAAACATAATCTTTCAGCCATGTTGAGAGTGAGATATGCCATCTACGCCAAAAGTCAGTTATGGAAGTGGAGAGATATGGTCTTTGGAAGTTGTTGATAAGATTGAATCCCATCAACTTTCCAACGCCAAGTGCCATGAATGAGTAACCGGCAAAGTCGCCATATATCTGGAAAGAGTAATATATTGTGGCAAGAAGACAAGACGTACCTGAATTGAACATATAATTGTCCAACACTTTGTCAACGTACATTCCAAGTCGGTCTGCCATCATCACCTTAAGGAACAATCCCCAAACAAACCATTTCAGACCTTGAGAAGCCATAGTTTCATCAAAGTGCCTGTAGCTCTTGATTTGAGGCAACAGGTCTTTAGCCTTGCTGATAGGGCCAGACATGATTTGCGGGAAGAAGGAGACGAAGAGCATGTAGTCCCACCAATTTCGTTCAGCTTTTATGCGCTGATAATACACATCCATTAGGTAGCCAACCGCTTGAAATGTGAAGAATGATATTCCAATAGGAACTGCCCAGTTTAATCCTGGCAAGACCGTAGCGCAATGGATACTTTCAAGCAATTCGTTGCTTGATGTAATGATAAAGTTGTAATACTTGAACACTAGCAATGGAAGCAATGCTAACAGGCTTCCGCAAGCTATCAGCAATTTCTTGGGTCTGTCATTTTCGCTCCTCTCTATAAGCAGAGCGAAAAAGTAAGTAACAAAGGTAACACCCAGTAATATGAGCGTGTAAGCAGCATTGGTTTGGGCGTACAATCCATAAGAAACAATAAGCAACAAAGCGTTGCTCGTTTTTCGTTGTCGTTCAGGGTGATTCTTACCTAATAGACACGACAAGAGATAGTACCCAATAAAAATTATTGGGAACAACCAGACAAACTGGAATGAATTAAAAATCATAAAAACGCAAAGATTGTGCGATACTGCAAAAGGAAAAATGAAGGGCGTTTCGCTATGGCCAAGTACAAAAGAAGCGTGGACAAACTTATCCACGTCTTGGGTACTTGGCCTTGACCCTTCAAATACAGACAAGTTTCGCCCACGCTAAGCGCAGGCGTTTACAAACTTATTCGTGTATTTGAGCTATCTTGTTACGGCCAAGTTTCAAGACGTTCCGAATAACAGCAAACGCTATTTAACAATATGTTATAATAAAATGTTTATTCTATAATTTCATTTTTTCGTTACCGCAAATTCTTCTTGTTCAGCAGATACGTTGCGGCGACATACCTGCCAATTCCTTATGAACTGCAAAGGTACAAACAAATTTGCAGAAAATACAACCGAACGATTAGAAAGTAAATCGGAAAGTATATCCATGTGGTTACGCTAGTCTGACTTCACCAAAAGCTAATGCAGCACAACGGCTATAGACGCCCCCTTTTTGTTTATGGGGTTGTCTATAGCCGTTGTTAATATTATTATGTTTCTGATTTTTACTGAATCAAACTGGAAACCTTATCAAGTGATAGTCCTGTTATTTCAGCAATAAGATCAGCAGACATACCCTTGTCAAGCATTTTTTTAGCAACTTCCACAATTCCTTCGGCACGACCTTCAGCAAACTTTTTCTTTTCTGCCGTTCTTATCGCATTCACTATATCGCGATACGCATTGACACTGTCTTCATACAACTTTAGTTCTTGCTTGTTAAATTTAGCTATCTCAGCTTGTTCGAAAAGACGAGTGAAGACACGTTCCTGCAATGCTGCGGGACGTTGCATCAAATTGGAGAGATTCTTCAATACGTACATCCACTTGTCATACATAGTGTCAAGTTCACTCTCTTTTTTATCAAACTTTGGAATCTCCACATATATATATGTAAGCTTGTCATAGAATACTTCGTGTGTATCCACCTCCATCAACTTCACTTCATGATGCCAACGCTTTGCGTTTTCAAGACCGTCAGCAAAGTTGAAGTTCAACAAGCCGATTGTATATACTGGATTGAGATGAAAATCCCAATCACCGCCTCGTTGTGCCTGTTCACGAATAGGAAACGTAGAATAATAAATGGTGCGGTCTTTAAAAAACTCCTGATATACGTTCTGCATCTCTACAATAAACTTCTCGCCTTTGTCGTTCTCGCAATATACATCGAAAATGGCGCGACGGGCATCAGTACGGTCTCCTAATTGCTCAGAGTTGAGATAAGTGACATCCTGCACGTTCTGTTCTCCATGGAACATAGCGTTCAGAAAGCTTATAAGCAACTCCTTGTTAAACTCAGAGCCGAACAAGCGCTTAAAGCCAAAGTCTGTATGTGGATTTATGTATTTCTCTGTCATTCTGTTGCATTTATTATTCCTTCCGCAAATATACGGCATTTTCGTCAATAAACCAACACCATTACTTAAGTATTTTTTTAGTCTCCCAATATGCCGTCACATCTATATTTTGCTCTTCAGAATCTCTTGAAATAAAGTCTTAGGGTCTTTGATTTCAGCACCATTGAGCTGCTGTTGAGTCGTTCCTTGAGGAAGGGTTCTTCCAGGTTGTTGATGCCGTATGGGGCGAGCAGGGCAGGGTCGACGATGGGGAGGTCGCCGCCGTCTTCACCCTTGTCCTGGTGCCAGTTGTCTTTATAGGGCGTGTGGGTGATGATGCTGTCCGCGGTCTGTCGGAACCGGAGATAATAGCCGTGGTTCTGGTCCTTGTCGATGTCGCGTGCGCTGATGAGCTTCGCCTGTACTCCCCAGAAGATTCGCTTCTGCTGAAGGTTGAGGCTGCCTCCGGTGGCGAGCGTGTCTACGCGTTCGAGATGCCAGAAGCCGTCGAACTTTCCGTTGTCGCTTGTCTCCAGTTCGCACGAAGCAAGGGTCAGGGCTGTTGTCAGTATGGCGGCGATGGCTGCCAGTTTGTTATTTCGTATTGTCATCACTAAAAATTAATATCTTTTCTTTTGCTTTGTAAGGATTCCTGTCTTTCTTACCGTTATCTGTCCTCCTGCGTTATGTCCGAGCATCAGGTTGGATCCGAAGTCCATGGCGTATGCTGCTCGTACGTCCCATCCGTTGTTGAGGTGGTATGTGGCTTCGGTGAGGAAGCTGACATTATGATGAGGCTTTGTGAAGGGATCGTCGTACGTGCCCAGTCCTGACTGGTATGTGGCGAGGACGCGGTAGGCGAGACGGTCCGTAGGTGCTCCGTCCACTCCGAGATGGAACGCCATGAAGCGGTTGTTCTCCACGCGTATCAGTCCGTCGGTGTTGTAGATGGGGGAGCGGTAGAGCGGATTGCCGATCACCTGTCCCCAGTGTTGCCACCCGGTATAGGTGGAGTGATTGTAATAGTCGTCAATGCCAGCTATATGGTCGCTGATGTTCTGCGTGCGGTCGTGGTTGTACGGACCGCTTTGGTATTTCGTATAGAGATATTCGAAGACGATGTTCCTCAGCCACGTACCGTACTTGATGTTCACCTCCGCTCCGAGCATGATGTCCTTCAGATCGTAAAGGAAGTAGCGGTTGTGCTTCCAGTTGTTCCAGTCCTTGCCCGAGCCATATCCGTTATAGTCGAGGAAGAACATCTGGCTGTGGTCTTCGAAGAAGTGGTCGGCATACACCGATGCACGCCATTCCTCCGTATCGTAGTTGATGCGTAACAGCCACGAGCCGAGCTGGTTGCCCTCCTTGTTGGTGTATAGTCCGTCCGTCTCGTCCGAGCCACCCGGAATAAGCACGTTGAAGAAGTCTTTCAGAGATGATCCGGTATTGATGCGCTTCATCTCGCCGTCCCACTTTGTGTATGGCTGTCCGCCGAACTGAGCTGCCATCTCCAGTCCCATCTCTATGCTGATGGGGAAGAACGAGTATTCGTTTCCGATTTTGAGGTATCCCGCCTTCGAGTGGTATAGCACGTTGTCGGCATAGCTCGACTGTCGGTTGGTGAACTGATGCTGCCATGAGTTGTCCGTCATGATGCCGTAGGCGATGTGTCCTTTGAGGTGTAGCCATCCGCGTGTCAGCGGCACGGTCCAGTATTCTGGCAGCGCCAGCCTTACCTGCGGCACGGGGCGTGCGTTTATTCCGAATGTCTGCGAACCGCTGCTCAGCGTCTGGTTCTTAAGCTCCATGGGACGCTCCTTGGCTCCGACGCTGAGCATGCCGTGCAGCCATCTCACCTCAGCATAAGCCTGCTGCACGATGAAGTGGCTGGTGTAATTAGCCGGCAACACGATGTCTGCGCCGTAGCCCACTGCCCATCGTCTTATTGAGTCGGCTCCGACGGAGCGCTGTATGCTCGCCCTCACATATCCGTTGGCTTCCTCCAGCGAGCTGAGTCCGTGCTTGTTGGCATTCAGCCAAAGCGGAGTCTTGCCCTTCGATGCAGAGCCTTGCGCCTCTACGGTGTATGTGATGTCGCTGCCGAAGTGTGGCTTTGACGCCTCACGTTCCTCTTCTTGCCATGCGTATTGGGCGCTGGCAAGTGACGGCATCAGGGTGAGGGTGCATAACAACAATGTGGGCTTAATGTGTAATGTCATATATGTACGTTGGATACGATAATCAAAATCTAAGTAAAAACTGAGAACAAAATTACAACTTTTCAACGAAACTCACTCTTTTTTTTACATTCTTTGTAATTTTTGTGTGCGTTTACAAAGCGTTATATATATGTAAAGAGAAAAAGACCTACCTAAAACAATATTCTTAACTCAAAAATGTGTAAATTTGTAATCTGAATAAAAGTATTTGATTTTTTTTGATGAAAGAATTTGTAATATCAGAAGTAAAGGCGGAGACCGCCATCCTTGTCGGACTCATCACGAAGGAGCAGGACGAGGAAAAGACGAAGGAATATCTGGACGAGCTGGAGTTTCTCGCCGATACGGCGGGAGCGGTGACGGTCAAGAGATTCACGCAACGCGTCGGAGGCCCGAGCCAGGTTACATACGTAGGTTCTGGAAAGCTGGAGGAGATTCGTCAGTACATCGCTGACGAGGAAGACGCCGAACGCCCCGTGGGTATGGTTATCTTCGACGACGAGCTTTCTGCCAAGCAGATACGAAACATAGAGAAGGTGCTGGGCGTGAAGATATTGGACCGCACCTCGCTCATCCTCGACATCTTCGCCATGCGTGCCCAGACTGCGGCAGCCAAGACGCAGGTGGAGCTGGCACAATATCGCTATATGCTGCCCCGACTGCAGCGCCTCTGGACTCACCTCGAGCGTCAGGGCGGCGGCTCCGGTTCGGGTGGCGGAAAGGGTAGTGTGGGTCTGCGCGGACCTGGTGAGACCCAGCTCGAGATGGACCGCCGTATCATCCTCAACCGCATCACGCTGCTCAAGCAGCGCCTCCTTGAGATTGACAAGCAGAAGACCACGCAGCGCAAGAACCGCGGTCGCCTCATTCGTGTGGCACTCGTGGGATACACCAACGTGGGCAAGTCTACCATCATGAACCTCCTCTCGAAGAGTGAGGTGTTCGCCGAGAACAAGCTCTTCGCCACGCTGGACACCACGGTCAGGAAAGTGGTGGTGGAGAACCTGCCGTTCCTTCTTGCCGACACCGTAGGCTTCATCCGCAAGTTGCCCACAGACCTGGTGGACTCGTTTAAGTCTACGCTGGACGAGGTGCGCGAGGCAGATCTCCTGCTTCACGTCGTCGACATATCGCACCCCGACTTCGAGGAACAGATAAACGTAGTGGAGAACACGCTCAAGGACCTCGGATGTGCCGACAAGCCGTCCATGATAGTCTTCAACAAGATAGACAACTATACGTGGACAGAGAAGGAGGAGGACGACCTCACTCCTGCAACCAAGGAAAACATCACCCTCGACGAGCTGCGCCGCACGTGGATGGCGAAGCTGCACGACGAGTGTCTCTTCATTTCTGCGAAGGAGAAGCAGAACATCGACGAGTTCCGTGAGGTGATCTACAGGAAAGTGCGCGAGCTGCACGTACAGAAATATCCTTACAACGACTTCCTTTACGACGTAGGGGAAGACGAGTAATACGAACCAAAATCGTTTATATATGGCATACAGAAACTTAACCGACCCCGAAATCACAGCCCTTCAAGCCAACGGATGTTGGGCTGAAGACTGGATGCGCATAGAAGTGAGTGAAGACTTCATGCCCGACTTCTTCCATCGTGTGATGTTCTATGGCGACATACGCCTCGGAACGTTCACGGACAACGTGGAGGTGAGCCGCGGATTCATGAAACACTCGGGCATCAACAACGCCACGCTGCGAAACGTTACCATCGGCAACAACTGCCTTATAGAGAACATTTCGGGATTTATAAATAATTATGTCATCGGCGACGACTGCATCATCACCAATGTATGTACCATGGAAACCACAGACGGCGCCACGTACGGAGAGGGCAACCTCATCTCTGTCCTAAACGAGGTGGGCGACGGCAATCTGATTCTCTTCCGGGGGCTGACCAGTCAGGTGGCATCCCTTATGGTGAAGCACTTCCAGAACCGTCCGCTCAAGGACGCCATACGTCGACTTGTGCGTGAGGAGATAGAGCGCACGTCGCCGGAGACAGCCACCATCGGCAATCGTGTGAAGATTGTCAATACGAAGGAGATAACCAATACGGTGATATATGACGACTGCGAGATTTCGGGAGCGGCGCGTCTGAGCGACTGCACGCTGATGAGCAACCGTGACGCCTCGGTGTATATAGGCACTGGTGTCATCTGCGAGAACTCGATCATCAGCGACGGATCGTCCATCATCAACAGCGTGAAGATGCAGGACTGCTACGTGGGTGAGGCTTGCCAGCTGAGCAACGGCTTCACGGCGGCAAGCAGCGTGTTCTTCGCCAACTCGTATATGTCGAACGGTGAGGCGTGTGCCGCTTTCTGCGGCCCGTTCACGGCATCTCATCACAAGAGCTCGCTGCTTATCGGCGGACAGTTCTCGTTCTACAATGCGGGTTCTGCCACCAACTTCTCCAACCACGCTTACAAGATGGGACCGATGCACTACGGTACGCTTGAGCGAGGATCGAAGACAGCCAGCGGTGCCTACATACTCATGCCGGCGCACATCGGCGCGTTCTCGGTTTGCTTCGGCAAGCTGATGTATCATCCTGACACGCGTTCCCTGCCGTTCTCATATCTCATCGCCTACAACGACGTGATGTATCTGGTTCCGGGACGCAACCTCACCACCGTGGGACTCTATCGCGACATTCGCAAGTGGCCCAAGCGTGACAAGCGTCCGGCTGGAGCACGCAAGAGCGTGGTCAACTTCGACTGGCTGTCACCGTTCACCGTGGGTGAGATTTTGCGCGGAAAGAAGATTCTGGAAGACCTGCGTGACGCATCCGGTGAGGACGTCTCTACATACAATTATCATGAGTATGTCATCAAGAACTCGTCACTCAGGAAGGGCATCAAGTATTACGACATCGCCCTACGCATCTACATGGGAGCCGTGCTCAAGCGCCACGCCCCCGTGGAGCCAACCACCAGCGTAGGCACTGGTCCGTGGACCGACATCTCCGGACTGCTCCTGCCCGTGTCGGAAGAGCAGCGCATCATCGACGATATCATCTCCGGTGAAATAGAAACCACGCACGACCTCATCGAACGATTCGAAGAGATAAACGCCAATTACTCCGAATATCGTTGGGCATGGTCATACCGCATGATTCTGGACTATTACGGATTCACGTCGCTTACTGAGGAGAATGTGGAGCGCGTCAAGAGCGACTACATCACGGCACGCCGCGCATGGATAGCCGAAATAAAGAAGGACGCTGCCAAGGAATATCGACTGGGCGACGTGGAAGAAGAGGTATTCCGAAACTTCAACGACCAGCTGGACAAGGAAGTGGACTTCGAGAACCAGAAACTGTATATGTAATATATGATGTAATAAAAAGTCTATTAAATAACATTTAAAAGATGAAATTCAAATCTATTATTCTTGCCTCAATCCTATCCTTAGGATTCTGTGGTCAGGCTTCTGCCTACGACTACGAGACCGTGAAGGGCGACCCGATGCAGACACGCATCTACACCCTGCCGAACGGACTGAAGATTTATCTGTCTGTCAACAAGGAGCAGCCGCGCATCCAGACTTACATCGCCGTGCGCACCGGTTCGCGCAACGACCCTGCCGAGACAACGGGTCTTGCACATTACCTTGAGCACCTGATGTTTAAGGGAACGAAGGTTTTCGGTACGACGGACGCAGCCAAGGAGAAGCCTTACCTTGATGACATAGAGCGCCGTTACGAGCATTATCGCACCGTGACAGACCCGACAGAGCGCAAGCGCCTCTATCATGAAATCGACTCGGTGTCGCAGATTGCAGCACAGTACTTCATCCCCAACGAGTATGACAAGCTGATGTCGAGCATCGGTGCCAACGGCACCAACGCCTACACCAGCAACGACGTGACGTGCTACGTGGAGGACATCCCCGCCAACGAGGTGGACAACTGGGCTCGCATCCAGGCTGACCGCTTCCAGAATATGGTTATCCGCGGTTTCCATACTGAGCTTGAGGCAGTGTATGAGGAGTATAACATCCACCTCTCTAACGACGGCGACAAGGTATGGAACGCTCTCGGAACGAAGCTCTTCCCCACACACCCGTACGGCACACAGACCACCATCGGTACGCAGGAGCATCTTAAGAATCCGTCAATCACGAACATAAAGAACTACTTCCGCCAGTACTACGTGCCCAACAACGTGGCTATCTGTATGGCGGGCGACTTCGACCCTGAGCAGGTGGTAGCCACCATCGACCGCTACTTCGGCGCTTGGCGTCCGAGCCGCAAGGTCACATATCCTGAGTTTGCACCGGTTCGCACGCTGACAGCTCCTACGGACACCACGGTTGTGGGCAAGGAGGCTGAGCAGGTGATGTTAGGATGGAAGATGGACGGTGCTGCTTCATTGCAGAACGACACGCTTAACGTCATCACATATATGCTCAACAACGGCACAGCCGGTCTGCTCGACCTTGACGTCAATCAGCCTATGCTCTGTCTCGGAGCAGGTGCAGGATGCATTGACATGCGCGACTATTCGCAGTTTGTGATGGTGGGTCAGCCCAATGAGGGTCAGACCCTTGAGGCTGTGAAGGACATCCTCCTCGCAGAAATCAACAAGCTTAAGCGTGGCGACTTCAGCGAAAAGCTCCTCAGCTCGGTGAAGAACAACCTCAAGCTCAACTTCCTCCGTTCGCTTGACAGCAACAGCAGCCGTGCCAACGCCTTCGTCCAGACATTCGTCAACGGACGTCCATGGCAGACAGAGGTGGAGAAGTTCGACCGCATCAACGCCATGACCAAGCAGCAGATTGTCGACTTCATGAACAAGCACTTCACGGACGGTTATGCTATCGTTTACAAGCGCATGGGTGAGGACACGACGCAGAAGAAGATTGATAAGCCGCAGATTACCCCAATTCCCTCTAACCGCAACCTCCAGAGCGCATTCGTGAAGGAGATAACCGAGTCGGAGGTTACGCCTATACAGCCGCGCTTCCTCGACTACGACAAGGACTTCCAGCGTGCACAGACCAAGCGTAAGCTGCCGGTTTACTATATCCAGAACAAGCAGAACGAACTGTTCGACCTCTATTATCGCTTCGAGTTCGGTGAGGAAAGCAACAAGTGGTTGCCTTACGCACAGGAATACTTCGACCTGCTCGGCACAGACAAGATGTCTGCCAAGGAGGTGAAGGAGCGCTTCTATGAGTTGGGCTGCAACTACGGCATCTCTGTAAGCAACTCCAAGATGTATATCTCACTCAGCGGTCTGGGCGAGAACATGAAGGAGGCAATGGCTCTCATGGAGAACGTCATCAACCACGCCAAGGCTGACCGTGAGGCTTATGACCGCTTCGTGAGCACAACGCTGAAGTCGCGTAAGGACAACAAGCTCGACCAGAAGACCAACTTCCAGGCTCTTCAGACCTACGGTATGTACGGACCGTACAACGCTTTCCGCAATGTGCCCAGCAGCACAGAGCTGGAGCAGAAGGATCCGCAGCAGCTTGTAGACCTCATCGCTTCTCTGAAGAACTATAAGCACAGTGTCATCTATTATGGTCCGATGGAGCTGAAACAGCTTATCGCCACTATCGACAAGGGTCATGCTGTGGCTAAGAAACTGCAGGACGCACCTGCCGCCAAGTATTACACCAAGCAGCAGACTCCTCAGACAGAGGTGCTACTGGCTCCGTATGACGCCAAGAACATCTATATGATGCAGTATAGCAATGACGGTAAGAAATGGAATCCGGCTGAGCAGCCCGTCATCACAGTCTTCAACGAGTACTTCGGTGGTGGTATGAACGGTGTGGTATTCCAGGAGCTTCGCGAGAGCCGCGGACTGGCATACAGCGCTTATGCTGACTATTCTACACCGAATCGCCAGCGCGACACCGACTACGCCATGACTTACATCATCTCTCAGAACGACAAGATGAGCGACTGCATCCGCGTGTTCAACGACATCATCGATACTCTCCCGCAGTCTGAGCAGGCTTTCGAGCTGGCTAAGCAGGCCACCAGCAAGCGCATCGCTTCTGAGCGAATCACCAAGACTGGCATCATCTTCTCGTACCTCAGCAACATGGAGCGCGGCATCAATTATGACATCCGCCGCAACATCTACGATGCACTGCCCAACCTCACTTTGAAGGATGTGGTGAACTTCGAGAAGAACAACTTCGCCGGCAAGACTTGGCGCTACATCATCCTCGGTGATGAGAAGAATCTCGACATGAAGGCTCTCGAGAAGCTCGGAACCATCAAGCGAGTGTCAACTGAAGAAATCTTCGGCTATTAAGCCGAAAGGACGCATTCCTTAGTCAGGAATAAATAAAATAACAGGAGTTACGAGCAAGGCGCAATGCCAGACTCATAGCTCCTGTTTTGTGTTTAGGCGTAAAGGAAATAGGAAATTTCCTATCAACCATTAGGGATTTATACTATTATGTTTTCATCATATCTTGCTAATTTTGCAATCAGAAAACAATAAACTATAAACTGTAGAGCTTATGAAGAGGAATGAATGGATGGCAATTATTGCCACAAGTTTTTTGATGTTTGCCTTATGTCTCTCGGCAACGGCACAAAACAATAAACCCGTATATAACAAACAAGGACATACTCCGCACGGATGCAGAACATGTCCTTGTGTAGAAAGATATTATGTGGATTGTCTTGACGACGCCACCTTTGCCAAACTATATGATAAGGTGAGAAGGGCAAGCTTTAATGACAATAAGTTCGACCTTTTGGAAGTGGCTGGGCTTGGCTGCTATTACTCTTGCGAACAGACGGCACGCATGATCAAACTCTTCACATTCAGCGACGATCAGCTGAAGGTGCTCAGACTGATGGCGCCCCGCATCATAGATCCGCAGAACGCCATCATCATCTACAATCTGTTTACTTTCGACAGCGAAAAGGTGAAGGCTGGAGAGATTATATTAAGAGACTCTACTCGATAAAGAAATCGAAGTCTTCTTTTTCTTCCTTCTTGCTGTCATCGAAGTCGTCGAAGCCGTCATCATTCTTCTTGGTCGCTGACTTCGGTTTCTCCTTCAGCTTGCCGTCCTTGTCGAACATTCCGTAGGTGGTTCGGAGGACGATAAACTCGGTGCGGCGGTTCAGCTGGTTGCAAACCTCCTGCTTGTCCTTGTCGAGCTTAAGGATAAATTCCTCCGACAGCACGTCGTTCTCTTTCAGCCAAGGATATTTCTCGGTTAGCTTCTTCTTTATGGTCTTCGGCTTCTCCTTACCGTATCCGACAGGCGAGAGGCGGTCACGCGAAATGCCCTTTGCCGTGAGATATTCCACCACCGCTTCGGCACGACGCTGCGAGAGCAGCTTGTTGTATTCTGCAGATCCCTTATAGTCGCAGTGTGCCGACAGTTCTATGGTGACGTTGGGATTCTCGTTCAGCAGTTTCACCAGCTCGTCCAAAGCCACAGTGGATTCAGGACGGAGCGTAGCCTTATCGAAGTCGTAGAAGATGTTGTCGATGAGCACAGGAGCTGTTATCGAGGCGAGCGGGAATTGCAGTACGTGTTCTTCCGACTTGTCCGACTTCTCCACTCTTATCTCCTCCTTATGATTAAGAAATCCCTTGCAGGTTCCGAGCAGAATATAGTCGACGCCCGGTGTCAGCACATAGTCGAACGAACCGTCACCCTTTACGCTTATTTTCTTGTTGGTGCCGTCAGATCCGACAACGTAAACGAGAGCTGCGGGCAATTCGTAGCCGTCCTGCTCATACACCCACCCCTTCACGCTCTGTATTATCTCCGGGTTCTCAAAGCTGTAGATATGGTCCCATCCACGGCCGTCGTTACGGTTTGACGAGAAGAAGCCACGGTTGTGAACCCCTTCGAACGTCATGCCGAAGTCGTCGCCTTGCGAATTGAGCGGATAGCCGGGGTGCGACACGTGGTACTTGCCGTCCTTGCCGACGGAGGCAATGAAGATGTCGAGTCCTCCCATGCCGGGATGGCCGTCACTTGAGAAATAGAGGTCGCCGTTGGGTCGGAATGTTGGGAACATCTCGTTACCCGGTGTGTTGATGGGCGCACCAAGATTCTCCACACCACCCAGTCCTGCCGGTGTGATGCGTGCTCTCCAGATGTCAAGCCCTCCCATACCACCCGGCATGTCCGACGTAAAGTAGAGCCATAGTCCGTCGGGCGAAACGGCAGGGTGGGCGTAGCTTGAGAGCGTATCGCCCGTAACCTTCAGTTCGTTGGCTTTTCCCCATGCTGCGTCCGATCGCGAAGAAGTCACAATCTGCGCATAACGGGGATAAGTGGGATCGGTGGCGCATTGCGTAAGATACATAGTACGTTGGTCGGGCGACATGGCGCAAGCTCCTTCGTCATAGTCAGTGTTTACGCCTCCCGTTACAGCCTCAGGCTTCTGCCAGCGTCCCTTCTCGTCCTTTTCAGACACGAAGATGTCGGCAGGCTTAGCTCCGGTTATGCCGCTAAGTTCGTTGCCCTGCGCGTCATTACGGGTGGAGGTGAAGTAGAGTTGGTCATACTGGTCGCCTGCAAGCACCGGCGAGTAGTCGGCTCGGCGCGAATTGAATATGTCCATGCGCTTGACCGTATAGCGCGAACCTTCCTTCTTCCATGTCGGTGCGTTCTGCGCCGAAACCAGACCGTTGCGTGCCAGCGTCATAGCGGCGTCGTGCGACAATGCTGCGGGCAAAGCAGCCGACGAGCGTCCGAGTGTCTTCTTCTCGGTCTGCTGGTCTGCACCTGCCGAAAGCGAATCCACCACTTCCTTGAACATAGTCTCAGCCTGTTTGTACGATCCGTTCCTAAGCAGCTGGCGTGCGTAGGCGAGGCGGTCCATTGTGGACGCCTGTTTGTAGCGGATGGCGTTGCTGTAGGCAGCCATAGCCTTCTGCGAGGCATTGATGCGTTCGTTGCAGTAGGCAATCTTGAGCGCAATCTGTCCACGGCGTTCGCGTTCCTTCGGCGAAGTCCTTGAGTAGGCTTGCTTAAACTGTGTGGCAGCGTCGTAATACTCGCCGATGGCAAGATATTTCTCGCCCTTCTTGAGGTTCTTGTCTGCTCCGCATCCCGTCATGGTCATGGTGATGATGACGAAAAGGCAGAGAGCGGTGAATGGAATGTATGGTCTTTTCACGTCTTGGATGTTTTGCTTGTTTTATTGTGTGCCGGCGGTCGGGCTATTTGTTGAAGTCAACGCGGTATGTGCATCCGTTGCGCCAGTTGCTGCAGCCATAAGCCGTCTTGCCCTTTATTATCGTTCCCTTGCCGCAGATAGGGCACGTCGTTCCGATGATGGAATCGTCAGCAGACGTACTGTCTGGTGGAGTCGGTTGTGGAGCGTCGGCCTTCTTGTTGTCCGCTTTGGCTGTCGTTGTCTTCTTCTTTGTGGTCTTCTTTTTCTTCTTCAGATCCTCGTCAGTCAGTATGGTCACACGTCGGTTGGTGTTGTCGCGCAGCACGTCGTTCACGATTTCGGTCACCTGCTGTTTCAGTCCGTTGATGAAGTCGGCAGCGTCGTCCTTCTTGTGCTCGATGTCGCGCAGACGCTTCTCCCAAATGCCCGTAAGCTCACAGCTCTTTAGAAGTTCCTCATGTATGATGTCAATGAGTTCTATTCCCGTTGCTGTAGCCACCAGATTCTTGCGTTCGCGGCGTATATAGTGTCTCTTGAAGAGAGTTTCTATGATTCCGGCTCTTGACGACGGGCGTCCGATACCGTTTTCCTTCAGTGCGGCACGCAGCGTCTCGTCCTCCACAAACTTACCCGCTGTCTCCATCGCACGCAGGAGAGTTGCTTCGGTGTAATACTTCGGTGGAGTGGTCCACTTTTCGGAAAGCGTCGGCGTATGCGGTCCGCTTTCTCCCTTGACGAATGTGGGCAGCGTGCGTTCCTCGTCACCCTTGTTATGGTCGTCGTCCTCAGAAGTGGCATTAGGCGTTGGTGTTGCAGCTTGGTTTGTGGGCTGTGCGTATACGGCTCGCCATCCCGGGGAGAGGATTTCCTTTCCGCTAACCTTAAACTCTATGTCCTCCACGTTTCCTAATACTGTCGTAGTGGAGAACTTGCAGTCAGGATAGAACACGGCAATGAAGCGGCGTGCTATCAGGTCGTAGACGTTTCGCTCAAGGTCGGTAAGGCTTGTGGCATGCACGCCGGTCGGGATGATGGCGTGGTGGTCGGTCACCTTGGACGTGTCGAAGACGCGCTTCGACTTCGTCAGCTTCTTTCCCATAAGCGGCTGCATGAGTGGTCCGTACTGCTTGCTGATGCCGGAGAGGATGGACGGACACTTGGGATAGATGTCGTCGCTGAGGTATTGCGTGTCCACACGGGGGTAAGTGGTGAGCTTGCGCTCGTAAAGACCCTGTATTATCTTAAGCGTTGTCTCAGCGCTGTATGAGAATTTACGGTTGCATTCCACCTGCAGCGACGTAAGGTCGAAGAGTCGTGGAGGTGCTTCCGTACCGTTCTTCTTCTGCACGGCAGTGACCGTGAACGGCTTGTCGGCGATGGTTGAGAACGCTGCCTCTCCTTCTTCCTTTGTCGTAAACTTGCCCTTTGTGGCTGTAAAGGTGGTGTCGCGATATACAGTGGCAAGCACCCAGTAAGGTTCAGGCTCGAACGAATCAATCTCCTTCTGACGGTTTACGATAAGTGCAAGCGTCGGCGTCTGCACACGACCGATGGACAGCACCTGACGGTTCTGTCCGTACTTCAGCGTGTAGAGGCGGGTGGCGTTCATGCCGAGCAGCCAGTCACCGATGGCACGGCTCAGTCCGGCAATATATAGAGGCTGGTATTCGCTCTGGTCTTTCAGTTTGTTGAATCCCTCCCTTATCGCCTCGTCCGTCATTGACGAAATCCAAAGGCGCTTTACGGGGCACTTCGCTCCAGCCTTCTGCATCACCCAACGCTGTATGAGTTCACCCTCCTGGCCGGCGTCACCGCAGTTGACGATGCTGTCAGCCGACTGCATTAGTTTTTCTATTACGGCAAACTGGCGCTTGATGCCGTCATCATCAATGAGTTTTATTCCGAATCGTGGCGGTATCATAGGCAGAGCCGAGAGGCTCCAGTGCTTCCATAAGTCGGTATAGTCGTTTGGCTCCTTCAGCGTGCAGAGATGACCGAAGGTCCACGTCACTTGGTATCCGTTGCCCTCCATATATCCGTTGTGGGCGCTTGTGGCACCAAGTATGCGTGCTATGTCCTTTGCCACGCTTGGTTTCTCGGCGATGCAGACTATCATATAATGTATCCTTTTTGTTTCTTCTTGTTGTTAATTATCTTCTTCTTGTTTCTCTTCTCCCTTTATCATGAAGGCAAATTTTGGGGTTATCTCGCATCCTATGGCTGTCTTGAAGTCGCACAGACCATAGTTGGGCGTGCCGTCCATGGTGGACGGACCGATGTCGAGGATGCGTAGTCCTTCGCGCTGGTAGTGCATGAAGAGTCGGTAGGCGAAATAGTTCATCGGGCGAAGATGAGAATAGGCACGCAGGTCGCCCCAGTAAATCACCTGCGCAATGCCCTCTGCCACGTGGAATATCTGCGCTGCCGCCACGTCCTTTCCCTCATATTGCAGAAGGAAGAAGTCGGCAGGAACCGTGCGAACCGTCTTTTCTACGTCATCCAGCGTCATGCTCAACCGATAATCATGCTCCTCTCGGTTGGCTTTTATCACGCTGTACGCCCGGCGTAGTCCTTCTGTGTCGTCACGTTGGATGGCTATGAACTCGAATCCGGCACTCATTCCTCTCTTCAGATTCTTTCGTGCGCTCTTCTCAAGTCCCTCCTCATACCCCTTGAACTTGTCGAGCGGGAAGAAGAAGTTGAGGTCAATGTATTCCAGTTTGGCGTGGCGTGAGAGAATGTTCACGCAGGAATTGATGAGCGTTGGAGCGTAGAATGCTGGTGGAAGGACAATGTATATAGGCTTGCTGACGTTTTGGGCGTATTCAGCAAGAGCCTTTACAGCCTCCTCAATGGTGTCGAGCCTTTGCTGCTTGTTGGCGGACAATCCGCCGAAAGGCGCCGAGAAAGGTGTGAGCAGCTTTCCGTTGCGTTCGCCAAGCACCATCCCGAACCTCGTCTTTCCGCCGTCAGCAAAGAGCAGATACCTTACTGCGTCAGCCTTATGTCGGTTTATTTCGCAGAAGGCAGCGGTGTTGAAGATGTGCGGATGATGCTCAATGGCATTCTTATATTCCTGTGCCGATACTTCCTGAATGGTCATTTCTTAATATTCCAGTTGGTTTTGCTTTACAATATTGTTGCTATATCCTGAAGTCGTTAATCAGTTTAGCCACGCATTCCCTCTCCTCTTCAGTCACCACTTGCGAAACCGGAATGCTCAGTTCTTCCAAGTGTATGGCTTCCGTAATGGGCAGATGTAGGGAGCGCAGCTCCTCGTAAGCCCGCTGATGATGTGGCGGGATGGGGTAGTGGACATCGGTCTGCACCCCGTTGGCTTTCAGATATTCCTGTAGCTTGTCCCTCTGTTTGCACATAAGCGGAAAGATATGGAACACGCTGTTCTGCCAAAAGTCGTCGGTAGGCAGACTGACCAGTCGGTTCTTTATATTGTCAATGTAGAAGCGGGCGTTGCTGCGGCGCCTTTCGTTCTCCTCGTCGAGGAACGGCAGCTTAGCCAACAGCACAGCAGCCTGCAGCTCGTCCATGCGCGAGTTTACTCCCTTGTGCGAGAAGACATACTTGCGTTCCGAACCATAGTTGCCCAATGCCCTTACCATATCAGCCAGTTCGGCGTCGTCCGTCGTTACGGCTCCACCGTCACCGAGTGCTCCGAGGTTCTTCGTTGGATAGAAGCTGTGTCCGGCGGCATCGCCCAAAGCTCCCGTCTTCTTATCGCCGAAGCGACAACCATGAGCCTGGGCGTTATCCTCAATGAGCAGCAGATTATGGCGTCGGCAGATGTCGCCTATGCGGTCAGTGAATGCGCATCTGCCGTACATGTGTACTATCGTGATGGCACGGGTGCGTTTCGTGATGGCATCCTCGATGAGGCTGTCGTCAATCTGCAGCGTGTCACGTCTCGGTTCCACCAGTACAGGCTTCAACCTGCATCTCGAAACGGCAATGATGGAGGCGATGTATGTATTGGCAGGCACAATCACCTCGTCGCCCTCCTTCAGTCTGCCCATCTCGATGTAGGCACGCATGATGAGCGTAAGCGCGTCCAGACCGTTGCCGCAAGCCACGCAATGACGGGTGCCTGTATAGTCGGCATATTCCTGCTCAAAGCGTTTGGTGGCGTTTCCCTTCAGAAACCATCCGCTGTCCGCCACGTCAGTGAGTGCCTGCCTGATGCTTTCGGCATGCAAGGCGGTGATGCGCTTAAGATTGACGAGTTCTATCATTATTTCTTTTCTTCTTCCTTGTTTTGTATATATCTTACAAAGTCGTCGTACTCTCTGATGTAGTCAGCTTCGAGAAACTCCTCGCTTGCGAGAACGAGGCACACCGAACCCGATGAGAAATCTTCGAGCGTACGCCATATTCCGGTCTCTACAAGCAGTCCCTGCCAAGGGTGATTGAGATGGAAGGTCTCCTTCTCGTGTCCGTTGTCGAGTGTCACGCTGAACGATCCGCTCACGGCAATGATAAATTCGCGGCATTCTTTATGTGCATGACCGCCGCGGCTTTCGCCCGCAGGGATGTCGTATGTCCAGTATACGCGCTTAATGTTGAAAGGCACATGGTGCAGACTTTCCGCCACGGTAAGGTTGCCGCGGATGTCGAATATTTTCGGTAGGTCGATGAGGGTGCGTTCTGATGTTTCCATTTTGGATATATAGTTGTGTGTGATGTAATATATATTTAACGTAATAAACGGCGGTTTATTACATCAGTGACCGGTTTAACGAACCATCTCCTTAGGGCTTCCGCCACGAGAATGGTGCTTACGATGGACACGGCAAGATTGATGGCAGCCAGTTTCTCCGACCCGTCATAACCGACGATGTGCTGTACGATGCGGATGACAAGAAGGTGAGCGATGAAAATCTCGAAGCTTACAGATCCGAGCCAGCTCATCGGTTTCGACTGTAGAAGCCTTGTTGCCCAACCTTCCGAAGCGTCAGCCGTCGTCAGTCTCACCACTATCAATGGCATTACGGGCCAGAACAGCATGGAGCATCTTATCTGCGGGCACATTATCTGATACAGGGCGTACACAGCCAGAAGCAGAGCCACGTCCACGTAAGGGAACAGTCTCGGCTGCTTCCTTACGCTTGGGCAGGTCTTGTAAAAGCGGTAGGCGATGATACCCAACGAGAAGTCGATGGCGCGGAGCAGCGGATTGGAGTAGAGCGTGCAGTTGGTCATATCGTCCGGCACCTGCAATGCCAGGCAAGCGTACACGGCGGCAAGCACTGTCATGCCTATTGCGAGGCGGCTCGTCCTTATGCTTGTGAGCCATTTATAGAGCCATGCGAACACTATGTAGCAGAAGAGCGTATCGCAGAGAAACCACGACACACCGTTAGCCACGAACAGCGTATGGTCAGACGGTATCCATGTCTGGACGAGCAGAAGGCTTGTCGCTATCTGCAATGCGTCGTAGCTGACGCCAAGCCTATAGTCCAATGCCACTGTGGCTGAGAAAAACAGCAGGTGGAGCGGATAGAGATGCCAGAAATGCTTCCAGAAGAAGCGCTTCCCGTCGAACTCGCCTCTGCTTACCCTCGGACCGTAGCCGTATGAGAGGACAAAACCGCTAAGCACAAAGAAGAACGCCACGCCGCCTTCCCCTCCGAAATCAAAGGACGAGTGGGCGAGCGGTTCCACGCTGTGGCTCAGATATATAAGAAGAATAAACAGGAAACGCGCCGCCTGAAGCGTGCGAATCCTGTTCGTATTGTCTTGTCGTAATGTCGTTTCCTGCATGCTTTTACTTCTCCATGTACGGGTCAGTTCCCAGTACTGTAGCTGCCAGACGCTTAGCCTTGTCGCGGAGAGCGGTGGTGTCAGCGTCAGGTTCGCCGTAGCAGAGCGTCACGCCCATTCGTCTGCCGACGTGTGCCTCTGGCTTTCCGAAGATGCGGATGCGTGTATGGTCTTCCTTGAGAGCCTCCACGAGGTTGTAAGGCAGCGGATCGTTCGATTCCACCGGTGAGAGAATAACGGCGCTTGCGCCTGCATGCTCGAGGTGGATGCCGGCGATGGGCAGTCCCATAACGGCACGGAAGTGAAGCTCAAACTCTGAAAGGTTGGTGGTATGACCCAGTGTCACCATGCCCGTGTCGTGCGGACGCGGTGAAAGTTCGGAGAAGATCACCTCGCCCTGCTTCGTGAGGAAGAACTCCACACCCCACAGTCCGGCTCCGGTAAGAGCGCGTGTCACCTTCTCTGCCATGTCCTGTGCCTTGAGCAGTTCGTCCTCAGGAATGCTGAACGGCTGCCAGCTCTCGCGATAGTCGCCGCCTTTCTGTACGTGTCCGATGGGCGGGCAGAAGAGTGTTGGTCCGTCTTTCTGTGTAACGGTAAGGAGAGTAAACTCCGAATCGAAGTGGATGAATTCCTCGATGATAATCTCCTTCACGTCGCCGCGGCTGCCTTCCATAGCGTCATTGAAAGCCTTTTCCAGCTCTGAAGCTTCGCGGACGATGCTCTGTCCGTGACCTGAAGACGACATAAGCGGCTTTATCACGCACGGGAAACCAATCTCCTTCGAGTGCTCGAGGAGCTGTTCCAGGGTGGTGGCATAGAAATACTTGGCTGTGCGCAGACCCAATTCCTTGGCTGCGAGGTCGCGGATGGCCTTGCGGTTCATGGTGAAGTTGACGGCGCGTGCGCTCGGAACCACCTGAATGCCCATCTTCTCAAAGTCGAAGAGTCGTTCGGTTCGGATGGCTTCAATCTCCGGCACGATAACGTCCGGCTTGTGACGCTCCACCACAGCGGCAAGTGCGTCGCCGTCCAGCATGTTGAAAACCTCATGTTCGTCGGCAACCTGCATTGCCGGTGCATTCTCATACTTGTCGCATGCAATGACATACTGTCCTGCACGCTTGGCGGCGATGACAAATTCCTTGCCCAGTTCGCCCGAACCTAACAATAATATTTTCTTCATCTTATAGTGTAGTAATTTTATGTACATTATGGTTTCAAGATGCTAATGTACGATTAATTTTGCAGTCTACAAAGTTTTTTGAACGAATTTTATCAAATGGTCGGTAAGTCAGAAAATTGTTGTATCTTTGCAAAGATAGTACAAACTAATAAAAACAACAATAACTCTATAGAATAAACAACATTTTCGACAATGGCAACAGTAGACGACAAGAAGGTTATCTTCTCCATGGTGGGAGTGTCAAAGATTATCCCCCAAAACCGCAAACAGATTTTGAAGGACATCTATCTGTCCTTCTTCTATGGCGCCAAGATTGGCATCATCGGACTTAACGGAGCTGGTAAGTCCACTCTTATGAAGATTATCGCAGGCCTCGAGCAGCCCACAAGCGGCGAGGTGGTCTGGAGTCCGGGCTATACTGTCGGCTACCTGCCGCAGGATCCGCCGCTCGACGAGACGAAGACTGTGAAAGAGAATGTCATGGAAGGCGTTAAGCAGGCTTATGACGCATTGAAGGAATACGAGGAAATCAATGCCAAGTTCGGCCTTGAGGAGTATTATGGCGACCCGGACAAGATGGACCGTCTCATGCAGCGTCAGGCTGAGGTGCAGGACATCATCGACGCTACAGACGCATGGAACATGGACTCTAAGCTCGACCGTGCTATGGCAGCATTGCGCTGTCCGAAGGGCGAACTCCCCGTTACGCACCTCTCTGGCGGTGAGCGCCGCCGTGTGGCATTGTGCCGTCTGCTCCTTCAGAAGCCCGACGTGCTCCTCCTCGACGAGCCTACCAACCACCTCGACGCCGAGAGCATCGACTGGTTGGAGCAGCACTTGCAGCAGTATGAGGGAACGGTTATCGCCGTTACGCACGACCGTTACTTCCTTGACGATGTAAGCGAGTGGATTCTTGAGCTCGACCGCGGTGAGGGAATACCTTGGCATGGCAACTATTCGTCATGGCTCGACCAGAAGACCAAGCGCATGATGCAGGAGGAGAAGCAGGCTTCCAAGCGCCGCAAGGCTCTCGAACGCGAGCTCGAGTGGGCACACATGGCTCCGAAGGCACGTCAGGCAAAGGGTAAGGCACGTCTTAACGCATACGAGCAGATGCTCGGTGAGGAGCAGAAGGAGCGTGAGGAGAAGCTCGAGATATTCATCCCGAACGGTCCTCGTCTCGGCAATAAGGTGATTGAGGCGCAGCACGTGCAGAAGGCTTTCGGCGACAAGGTGCTCTTCAACGACCTCAACTTCATGCTTCCGCCTAACGGCATTGTGGGCGTCATCGGTCCTAACGGTGCCGGTAAGACCACTCTCTTCCGCCTTATCATGGGACTGGAGAAGGTTGACGGCGGTACGTTTGAGGTGGGCGAGACAGTTAAGCTTGCCTACGTTGACCAGCAGCATAAGGACATCGATCCGAAGAAGTCAGTGTATGAGACCATATCGCAGGGCAACGAGACAATGCGCCTTGGCGGTCGCGACGTCAACGCCCGTGCCTATATCTCACGCTTCAACTTTGCCGGAACAGACCAGAGCAAGTTGTGTGAGAACCTTTCAGGTGGTGAGCGCAACCGCTTGCAGCTGGCTCTCGCTCTGAAGCAGGAGGGCAACGTGCTTCTCCTCGACGAGCCCACCAACGACATCGACGTCAACACGCTGCGTGCGCTTGAGGAAGGTCTTGAGAGCTTCGCCGGTTGTGCCGTGGTTATCAGCCACGACCGTTGGTTCCTCGACCGTATCTGTACGCATATCCTTGCCTTCGAGGGCAACGGAGAGGTGTTCTTCTTCGAGGGCAGCTATTCTGACTACGAAATCAACAAGGCACGTCGTCTCGGCAATGAGGACATCAAGAAGGGACGTTACCGCAAGTTGATGGACGACTAAACGTAGTCTTTAAATAATAACTGTTAAGCTGATTCTTTCAAGTCGCGAAGAATCATGCTTCCTATAATTATGAGCGCAAGTGTTACCACTAACGGAGTGTAAGGGGTGATGCTTGCGCTCATTGTCGTTGGTAGGGATATGTGTGATAGGGTGTTGTGTATGCTGTCTGACATGGAGGAGAGCATACTTGCCGTCATGCTGACGATGCGAGTCTTGAGAATGTCGAAGCCGTCGACGAGGAAGAACACCACTACGCATGCCGCTGCCATGACAGCCGTCCACAGATTATACATTCTGTAGCAGCGTGCGTCAACCTCCTCCGGCAACCTTCGCATCACGTTGTCAGCGAATCCGTTGTCGTCTATACGCATACGCACACTGTCGGCAAAGAACTTCTTGAGGAGTTCTTCGTCGACAGCACCATTATTACTTATTATGTTCTTTTTTTCAGTCATAGTTAATATCCATTTTGTTTTAGGAACATTGTCAGCTTCTGCTTGCCTCTGAATATGTGCGACTTGACGGTGCCGACCGCCATTCCCGTTATCTCGGCTATGCGTTCTATGGGATAGCCGTCGATGAGTTGCAGCGTCACGCAGGTGCGTTCCTTGTCGGCAAGTCTGGCGAGTGCTCCGTAAACGTCCATCTTCATGCCCTGTTCGCTGTTGGCGGCGCATCGGTTAGCCACAGCCGAACAGTCCGTATCGGTGGTGGGATGCTGTCGGCGGTGATGGTCGTAGAGCACGTTGTAGGCTATACGATACAGCCAAGTGGAGAACGCCGCCGTACCCTTAAACTGGTGTATGTTGGTGTAAGCCTTAATGAAGGTGTCCTGCGCGAGGTCGTCGCTCAGCTGCTCGTCTCCCAAAGTCTGGTGGAGGAAGAATCGTCTTATAGGCGACTGATACTTCCTGACAAGCTCATTGAAAGCCGCTTTGTCATGAAGCCCAGCCACCTGTGAGATTAGAGAGAGATCGTCGTTTGTTACCTTCATTGTTTTAATAATATGATTTCTGAAGTGGCGGAGGCCGGAGACCTCCGCTACTATTAATCTTCGTTTCTTAACGATTCGTTTCGTTGGGATTATTTCTTTCTTCTCCGTTTTCCTCGTTATTCTCCGTCGTATCAGCGATGTCCGAATAGAGCGGTTCTTCGTAGGTTTCCTCGTTCTTGCGTTTCCACGTCAGCTTGCTGTCATAGTTGTATTTCACCATAAACATCTGTCCTAAGCCGATGCAAGCCACGAGTCCACCGATGCCTACCAGAGGATTGGCGCCTAAGCACCAGAAGAAAATCATCAGACCCACACCCGTTGACGTGTTTCTCACGCCGCGTCTCCACATATATTCTGCTCTGCTGTTGAGGAGCGGTGCCTGCTCTTCCGTAAGCGGTACGCCTTTCTCCATTGCCATCTCAGCCAGACGTACGCGGTCCTTGTGGCGGCGTACGAAATAGCGGATGATGAGCAGCACTATTATCAGCGGCATGAAGAGGAAGACGAGGGACGCCAGGATGATGATGGTGCCCAAAAAGCCGCCGAACGCTGTCGTGAACCTGTGGCTGATCCTTGAGAACGGATCGTCAAAGTGCGAAGGGTCTAAATCATTGGTGTCGTCCACATTTTGCGAATTCCATCCCGGCATATTCGTAACGGAGGCATTGTCGTTGTCCGTTGACGTTGTGTCTGAGTAAGCCTCTACGCCTTCGTCTTCCTGCGATGCGGCATTGGCGGCGTCAGCCTTAGTGTCCTTCTGCTTGTCCACCATCTGCGTGCGTGGAGTGTGGCGGTGTTTCTGTGCCAAGGCAGGAACTGTGGCGCTCAATGTGAGGAGCATTGCCATTGAAAGGATTGTCTTTTTCATATCTGTATGTATGTTTTTTTTATTGTTTTCTATATGTTTGACTATTTATGCAAGCGATAAGTTGCAAAGCTACGAAAAAAAAATGGCGACTTGCTTACTTGGATAAAAATATGTAACTTTGCAACACATATATAATAAGTATATTCCCATGCTTTTAACAAGTAAGGACAATCCTATGAATCTTCCTTCAGATTTCGAAAACTATACGCGCAATCTTCTCGGCGACGCTCTTTACAGCCGTCTCCGCGAAGGACTGGCAGAAGCGCCGTCACCCACAAGCATACGTCTCAATCCGTTCAAGGCCGCCTCGCGTGAGGTGAACGGACAGCTTATGGAGAGCGTCGTGCCTTGGTGTCCCGCCACGGGACGCTACCTTAACGAACGTCCCAACTTCACCTTCGATCCGCTTTTCCATGCAGGAGCTTATTACGTGCAGGAGGCAGGCTCAATGCTTGTCGACCTTGCCGTACGCCATCTCATCACTCAACCCGTCCGCATGCTCGACCTCTGTGCTGCTCCAGGTGGCAAGTCAACAGCCATGCGAGCCGCTCTGCCCGAGGGAAGCCTTCTCTTCACCAACGAGCCGATGCGCACACGTGTGCAGATTCTGAGCGAGAACATACAGAAGTTCGGTCATGAAGACGTCATCGTAACCAACAATTATCCACGCGATTACCGCAAGGCACGCATCATGTTTGACGCCATCCTTGCCGACGTGCCCTGCTCCGGCGAGGGAATGTTCCGCAAGGACGAGGGAGCCATAGCGGAATGGAGCCGTCAGAACGTCGACAACTGCTGGCGACTGCAACGTGAGATAGTAAGCGACATCTGGTCGTGTCTGCGTCCCGGTGGACTGCTCATCTATTCCACGTGTACGTTCAATGCGCACGAGGATGAGGAGAATGTGGAGTGGATAGCCTCAGAGCTTGGTGCTGACATCCTCAGTCTGCCTGTTGAGGCGGAGTGGGGCATAACGCCAGCCGTCGTAGGCGACATACCCGCTTATCGCTTCCTGCCGGGAGTGAGCCGTAGCGAAGGACTCTTCCTTGCCGTGCTCCGCAAGCATGGCGACGCTGATGAGGCTCCCGTGAAGGAAGACAACAGGAAAGCGCCGCGCCGAGGACGTGGCGAGAAGGCTGCTGCGATGAAGACGCCCGACGTGCAGCTTGTCTCTCCCTCCGACTATGCCGTACGCCAAGGCGCCTCCGACACGCTCCTTGCCGTGCCGACGCGATGGGCTGACGTCTATGACAAGGCGGCAGCATCGCTGAAGGTGATGCACGCCGGTGTGCAGCTCGGAACGGTGAAGGGCAAGGACGTGGTGCCAAGCCAGTCGCTCGCTCTCTCACGACAGCTCGACCTCGCTGCCTTCCCCACCGTTAATCTCGCCTACGCTGACGCCGTGGCTTATCTCCGTAAGGAGGCTGTGGCTCTGCCTGACGGTACGCCGCGCGGCTACGTGCTGCTGACGTACGACGGCATGCCGATAGGCTTCGAGAAGAACATCGGCAACCGCGCCAACAACCTCTACCCGCAGGAATGGCGCATAAAGAGCTCGCATGTCCCCGATGAGGCTCCCGCAGTTCTCACACAATCCGTATAACAAAACAAGAAAAACGTATACATAACAATATCATGCAACAATATCTTTCTCTCCTTAACCGCATCCTTACCGAGGGTGCCACAAAGACAGACCGCACGGGAACGGGCACGATGAGCGTGTTCGGCAATCAGATGCGCTTCAATCTTGCTGACGGCTTCCCTTTGCTCACCACCAAGAAGCTCCACCTCAAGTCTATCATCTACGAGCTGCTGTGGTTTCTGCGTGGCGACACCAACGTGCATTACCTTCAGGAGCATGGCGTGAGAATATGGAATGAGTGGGCAGACGAGAATGGCGACCTTGGTCCTGTCTATGGTCATCAGTGGCGCTCATGGCCCGACTATAACGGAGGCACCATCGACCAGATTCAGAACGTGCTCGACCTCATCCGCAATCATCCTGACTCGCGCCGCATGATTGTCTCTGCATGGAATCCTGCCGAGGTGGAGCAGATGGCGCTGCCTCCCTGCCATTGCCTATTCCAGTTTTATGTGGCTGACGGCAAGCTGTCGCTCCAGCTCTATCAGCGTTCCGCCGATACCTTCCTCGGCGTTCCGTTCAACATCGCCTCCTACGCCCTCCTTCTTCAGATGATGGCGCAGGTGTCAGGACTGGAGCCGGGCGAGTTCATCCACACCACCGGCGACACCCACCTATATCTTAACCACCTCGATCAGGCACGCCTCCAGCTTACGCGCACCCCGAGACCGCTGCCCAAGATGCGCATCAATCCCGACGTGAAGAATCTCTTCGACTTCCACTACGAAGACTTCCAGCTCGAGGGCTACGACCCGTGGCCGCATATCTCAGCGCAAGTAAGCGTATAAGAAATCCTAACTCAAAACTCAAAATTCAAAAATGATATCAGTTATTGCTGCCGTTGCCGCTAATCGCGCCATCGGCCTTGAGAACAAGCTTCTCTATTGGTTGCCTAACGACCTCAAGCGTTTCAAGGCACTCACCACAGGTCATACCATCATAATGGGACGCCGCACCTTCGAGTCGCTCCCCAAGGGCGCTCTGCCCAACCGTCGCAACATCGTCATAAGCCGTACGCAGACTTCGTTTCCTGGTTGCGACACCTACAGCTCGCTGGAAGAAGCCATCGCCCATTGCGCTGCTGAAGAGGACGTATATATAATAGGTGGCGCAAGCGTCTACGAGCAGTCGCTTCCCCTTGCTGACCGTCTCTGCCTCACGGAGGTTCATGACACGCCAGCCGACGCAGACGCCTTCTTCCCCGAATACGAAGGATGGTGCGAAGTGAGTCGTGAGGAGCATCCCACGGACGAGAAGCACCACCAAACCTACGCCTTCGTTGACTATGTGAAGGCGAAGAAATAAGCTGCTGTGTAAATTGCTGTTTAGGCAGGGCCTTGACAAAGAAAAACACAAGCAACAGAACAAACTTAGGAGGCTATGGCGTCTCGCCGTAGCCACGCACCCACAAATGCAAGCAAATGGAATAATAGCCGATTGGGGTATGCTATGTGAGGCTGCGTGGAGGGTGTGTCAAAACTCTCTTATTCTAAAAAAATCACAAAGCCCTGACTTTCA